>JGI12631J13338_1000189_pt1 | contig 19963 bp, 18 predicted proteins | sample BlaSpr_A8_Ref_O1_FD_13338 | JGI IMG/M metagenome (IMG submission 13338) | reverse complement strand
TGTGAAGCCGCCGGCAAGGACGACGACAAGCACCGGCAGCCCCTGCCATAAAATCGGTGTGCCATGCTGGATGGTAATAGCCTTGATTGGATCGCCCGCCGCAAGTCCGTAGGCAAAACAGGCGCTCATCACGCCCGAAAAAGTAGCGACGAGCAATCCTTTCCTCAAGTCAAATTCCTTGATCGACGCACGCTTCTGCTCGCTTGACATCTCACGCTCTTTGGACACACCAGCTGCTCCCGCAAAAGCAATGCCGAGCAAGCAAACCGCAACTCCGCCCAGGATGACTAACCCCGATCGTGTGCCGAGGACTTCGGATGCGAACACTCCCCGGAAAATTGGAGGCATCAATGTGCCAAACGCGGCAGTGTACCCGAGCGCCACGGCCATCCCGAGGGACATCCCCAGATATCGCATCGTGAGGCCGAAGGTGAGGCCGCCAAGTCCCCACAACACTCCGAAAACATAAGCCCAGAAGACGCTCCGAGCCGGAGCCTCATGGAGCACGCGCATGAGGTCATTGGTCATCGTCAGCGCCACGATCCATGGGGCGATGATCCAGCTGAAGAATCCGCCAGCCAACCAATAGGTCTCCCACGCCCAATTTCTTACCCCGCGATAAGGCACATAGAAACTCGCGGAAGCGAGGCCGCCGAGCCAGTGAAAGAACACCCCTAACGCCGGGTTTGGGATCATTGATTCCTCAAGTCTGTACTTTAGAGGTGAAAGATTTCTTCCAATGGCTGCATAGCGCGATCGGGCAACACGCCGTTGGGCTGAATGAAAAAGTCAGTCATCTCTCGCTGCCAACGGCCGTTCACTTCCCGTTTGTCCATTCCTGCTCGTGCCCGTTCGAAGTCCGTTTTCGCGGAGGGCGGCTTTCATGTCCTGCCACACGGCGCGATGGCGTTCTTTGTATTCCGCTAGCCGTCCCGGCTTGACCTGTAACACAAAACAGATGCGTTGCATATTTCTCCTTAGCGTAAGAAGGCCTCCCAGAGACCGCCGTCAACCGGGAGGATGTGTCCGCTCGTCTTCGCACTCTCGTCACTGGCCAGCCATACGATCGCGGCCGCGCAATCCTGCGGCAGGATCGGGCGCTTCGTGAGCGTGCGCTGCGCGTAGAAATCGGCGAGCTTGGAGCGCAAGTCCTCGGTCGACTCGGAGTCGGTGAAATCGATCTTGTATTTCCGCAGAGATTGAATCACTCGGTCCCGGGGGAACATCGTGGAACCAGAGACCACCGTGGCCGGCGAAATCCCGTTTACGCGCACATGCGGACCGAGTTTGATCGATAGCTCGCCGATCAGATGGCTTAGAGCGGCCTTACTAGTGTCGTACGCTTCGCTCCCTGTCTTTGGCACGACCGCGTTGGCGGAGCTCGTCAGAACCATAGCCGCTGGCAAACTCTGGTCTTTGAATATCAACTCGGTTTGGCGGGCGAGAAGATAGTTGCCCGTGACATTGACCAAAAAGGTCTGCGCCCACTGTGCGTCCGAGAGTTCACCATCAGTCCCAGGCACCGGATAGATCGCAGCCGTATTGACGATCACGTCGATGCCGCCAAACTGGGAAACAGTAAAATTCACGGCAGCTGAAAGCGACGAAGACGAACTCAGGTCGGCAGCTGTATCCGCAACGAACTCAGGTGAGGTGATGGCGCCGACTTCATTCGCTACGTTTTTGGCACCCTCCCGATCAAAATCCGCAATCACAACATGCGCGCCCTTGCGCGCGAGCAGCAATGCGACTTCGCGACCAATTCCGCTCGCGCCTCCGATGACGAGTGCGATCTTACGGCTGAATTCTGCCTCGGCAGGCATGCGTTGAAGCTTGGCTTCTTCGAGAGCCCAATACTCGATCCGAAAAGCCTCAGATCGGGGCAACGCTACGTAATTGTGAAACTGGGTGAAATGCTTCGACTGCTCAGCGTGGCGAGCCTGAGGAAGTGGATGTGCAACATCACCATCTGCCAGCGCGTTCGCGCCCGCCATCACGTGAATGGCGTTGATGAAAAACTCAGTTGTGATCCGCGCCTCTTTCTTGTTCTTGCCAAAACCAAATAGGCCGAGACCCGGAACCACAACCACTGACGGGTTTGAATCTCGAAGCTTCGGAGAATCAGGCGTCGCCCACTCGTCGTAATATTTCTTATACGTGATGCGATATCGACGGACCTCGGCTGGAATACGCGACTTGAGGACCTCGGTATCTTCTTTGGCAGGGTCCCAGGGGAGAAAAAGAGGGCAAACCCTGGTCCGCAGGAAGTGGTCCGGGCAGCTCGTGCCGAGCGAACTCAACTCCTGACCCAATTTCGACCCCGCGAAGGTGAGCGCATCTTCATCGTCGGAATAGTGGGCCACCACGCGACGATTCGACGAGAGCGCTCCACGCAGTGCAGGCAGGATCTCGGTCGCTATGCTCTTGCGGTCGCTGGCCGGGGCGTGCGCGACTCCGCCGAACAACGCATTTGTCTTCGACTGATGTTTCAGAATGAATTCGCCCATCTGATCAATTGTGCGAATGCTGTTCCAATAGCAGTCGCGTTGCGTCATTCCCCAGGTAAACAAACCGTGGCCTCCAAGAATCAGACCCTCGGCTCCAGGATTTTCCTCGACCGCGCGCGCGATCAGCACCGCCAGTTCAAATCCAGGGCGCTGCCACGGTACCCAAACAATCTTGCGACCGAATTCGTAGTTGAATTCTGCCAGTTTCCGTTTTCCGTTGGCGCTCGCGGCCATAGCGATCGCCCAGTCGGGGTGAAGATGATCGACATGGGAAAAAGGCAAGAATGCGTGCAGCGGAGTGTCAATCGACGCCACAACCCGATTCTCGCCAAAGGCCGAAAGCGGATAGTACCGAAGCATCTCATCCTCATACTGTTCGCCTCGGTAAAGCTCCTTGAGTTGTTCCAGGCGATCCAAGTAGAGCAAGGCAAAACCAACTTCGGTGATGGATCCTAGATCACCGCCGCTCCCTTTCACTGCCAGCACATGGGCAGGTCGGCCTGTAAACGGATCGGGAAGCTCGATCTTGGAACTGGTATTGCCCCCACCGAAATTGGTGATCCGCAAATCGGCGCCCAGCAGGTTCGAGCGATACCGCAAGAGCGCCAGTTGATTCCCGGCCATCGTCTCAGCCAGCGTCGCATTCCACAAATCGTTTAGGTGTGTAGTCTGTTTGATTTCAGGCATAGGTACTCTCACAATATTGTTCGAAACGTTGCGCTTGCCTATCCCACTTGTCGGTCTCGAGAGGTTCGAAAACTTCGGTCGGGAAAGATCGATCCACCATGGAGCGAACCTCGCGCAGCGAAGATGCGCCTCCCGTAGCAAGGATCTGCATGGCCACATTCCCCAATGCTGTCGCTTCGGCAGGACCGGCAAGGACTCTTCTCCCCGTGGCGTCAGCAGTCAACTGGTTCAGCAGGCGATTCTTCGATCCTCCGCCGATGACGCGAATCTGTTCCATGCTTGTTCCGCTTACCAGCTCCAGATTCCGAAGAACAATTCGGTATTTGAAGGCCAGACTCTCAAGAACGGTGCGTACATAGGCTCCCGGCGCTCGCGGGCTCGGCTGGTGAGTCCGCTCGCAGAATTTGTCGATGGCTAGAGGCATATCTGGGGGACGTAGAAAAGACGCATCATCGGGATCAATGAGGTGGCAGAAGGGTGGCGCCTTTGACGCCAACTCCGATAATTCACGATAGTCATAGCAATAACCCTGAGATGTCCATGATTGCCGACAACACCGCAGTAGCCAAAGCCCCATCACATTCTTCAGCAGTCTGGTAGTTCCGTTCACGCCACCTTCGTTCGTGAAGTTCAGACGCAATGCATCGGATGTGACTACCGGGGCATCCAGTTCAGTTCCGAGAAGCGACCACGTGCCAGAACTGAGAAAGGCCGTGCCATCGCGAGCCGATATGGCAGCCACCGCTGAACCGGTATCGTGGCATGCGGGCGCAATGACCGGGGTGCGGACAAGAGAAGAACGGACGGTGATGCCTGGCAGGAGTGTCCCAATGATTGAGCCGGACTCGACAATGGGGGCTGGCAAATGAACTGGCAGTTCCAGTCGCTGCATCAAGGCCGTCGCCCAGGTGCGCTTAATTGGGTCGACCATCTGGGTTGTCGTCGCATTGGTAAATTCGCACACGGCATTTCCTGTCAGCCAGTAGTTAAAGAGATCCGGGATCGTGAGCAGGTGCTTCGCGCTGCCAACGACATTCGAGGGGTCGCGCTGAGCCGCGAATAGCTGATATAGAGTGTTAATCGGCATGAACTGAATGCCCGTCGCCTCGTAGATTTCCTCCCGGGTGACTCTTTTGAAGACTTCCTCCATCACGCCGTCGGTTCGTCGATCACGGTAGTGGTAAGGGTTTTGAAGCAACTCACCCTGTTGCCCGAGCAGAGCGTAGTCCACTCCCCACGCATCAACGCCTATGCTGGCCAGTTCAGTTTCCGGGAGATCGCCCAGAGCTTTTCGTACTTCGAACCAGAGCCTGGCCACGTCCCAGTGGAGAGATCCGCCGCATGAAACAGGTTCGTTCGCAAAACGGTGTACCTCGTCCGTCGTCAGAATTCCCGATTGAAGATGCGCTAGAACCGCCCGTCCACTTTCCGCGCCAAAATCGAAAGCCAGATATGGTCGCGCGTGAATGGTGTTAGGCATAGGAGGAGAGGTTCCGCGAATTCCGGCCCGCACGCTCTCTGGTGATGCGATCGAGATAGCCGCTCTGGCGGAACGCCTCCATGGGGCTCTTGGGTAATCCTTTGGACTCTCGCCATTCTTGGATCACCGGACGCACGTCGGTCGCGAACGCATCCTGCAACACCGATTCTGCCCGAACCAGATCGCAGCCTTTCTGTGCCGTGGCGAGTTCTCGACCATCGACCAGAGCGGCCTTGGAAAAAAGTTCCTGCGCGACCGTGACCGTTTGGATCATGGCCTCGATTTTTCCCTTGAGATTGTGACTCTGGTCAATCATGTAAGCGATCTCAGCCTGCGTGCCGACCTCCCATTCGAAGTAACGAATCTCGTGGAAGATGCGAAATACCTGATACGGATCGATCGAGCCCATGGTCAGGTCGTCATCGGCGTAACGGCGATCATTAAAATGAAATCCTCCCAGCATCCCTTCCGACAGAAGCCAGGCAACGATCTGCTCAATATTCTGTGCGGCATAGTGATGTCCGGTATCAACCAGCACGCGGGCCTGGGGACCGGCGGCTCGCGCCAAAAGCAATGCCATTCCCCAGTCAGCAATATCGGTGTGATAGAAGGCGGGCTCAAACGGCTTGTATTCGATCAGGAGTCGTTGCCCGGAGGATAGCTCGGCGTGCACCTCCTGAAGCCCCTTGGTGAACCATTCTTTGCGCTGCCGGATGTTCGCTGTCCCCGGGTAGTTCGAGCCATCTGCAAACCAGATGGAAATATCTCGGCTGTTCAGCCGCTGGGCAATTTCAATGCTGTCCTTAGTATGCCGCAACGCATGCTTGCGAACTGCCGGGTCTGGGTTGCCGAATGAACCGTACTTGTATTCCTGGTCTTGGAAGAGGTTCGGATTGATTGAACCGGGAAGAACACCGTAACGGCTGGCGAGGGTTGTGATGTCATCCGTGCTGCGAACACCGTCAGGAAAATCCCATAGAATGTGCAAAGCCACTGTCGGGCACACGCCTGTCAGCAAATGTACCTGCCCGGCATCGCTGAATTTCTCCTCGGTTGTGGTGGCCGCGGCGGGTTGGATAAATTTCCCGAACCGGGTGCCGGTATTGGCGAAACCCCAAGATGGCAGCTCGATGCGGAAGGTCTCCAGGGCATCGAATACTCGTTCAGTCTCACGTGTGTCCATAGATAATTTCTTCGCCAACGTAGGTTACAATCCTTCCCGCAACAGGTCACGAACTTCTTTACCAAAGACCTTAGTTTCGTATTGCAGAACGCTTTCGACGAAACTGCCGGGGGTTAGATGAGTCGCCGAGACGTACGAGCGTGGGAACGCCCCGACATGAAAATGTTCGGAAGCGGCCCACGATGTCCGCGAAAAAACAGACTACACACGGCGCATTCAGTACGATAGTGTAATCCCAAATGAAGCATATGAATTTCTTGCGAAAACTCCGGTTTCGTCTTTGCGGTCTCCTTCTTGTTCTGCTGCAACTCGGCTTCGCGCAGGAGGTCAGTTTCCGTATCACGCCTCTGCGTCCGGTCGAAGAGTTGCGGGCTGATGCGCTCAAGGCGCAGCCGCCACTCGAGTCCGATTCCTTCGTCAAACCTGATCTAGTGGAATTAGTGAAACTAGATCCTTCGATCAAGCTCGACATCCGCTACGCCACCACAAATAATTTTCTGGGCACGCCCGTATACACCCAGGCACGGGCCTTCCTGCAGCGGCCCGCGGCAGAAGCATTGCTTCGCGTCCATCGCGAACTCAAGGCCGAGGGATACGGTTTACTTATCCACGATGGCTATCGACCGTGGTACGTCACGAAAATCTTTTGGGACGCCACGCCCGAAGACAAAAGGATCTTTGTCGCTGATCCGGCAACGGGCTCCAAGCATAACCGCGGATGTGCCGTGGACTTGTCTTTATACGATTTGAAAACGGGCAAGGAAGTGAAGATGCCCAGTGGCTACGACGAAATGACCGATCGCGCCTTCGCCGACTATGCGGGTGGCACACCCGATGAGCGCGCTCGCCGTGCTCTTCTGCGCCAGGCCATGGAAAAACAGGATTTCAAGGTTAACCCCAAGGAGTGGTGGCATTTCGACTATAAAGATTGGAAACAGTACTCAATCCTCAATGTGAAGTTCGAAGATCTCGGGCAATAGAAATAGAGATGCTACTACAGCTCAACGCTGCGGAACATTGATCAATTTCGGTAGCATCCAGCGATCGATCAGCCGCTCGTATGTCGGCTCCGGCAGTTGTACCAGCAAGGGCTTGCGAGCCGGATCGAGCCAGGTAAGGAGAGTTTCCAGTTGGGTTTGCGGCATAGCCGTGCATCCAGCCGTGCCCTGATCGTGGCTATGCCAAATATGGAGAAAGACGCACGACCCGCCTCCCGGCTCAGGGGGATTGGCGTTGTCCCCAGTCACGATGCCATTGTGATCAACGACGATCCCCCATCGGTACGCCTCACCAACGGCTCGCATGTGCTCTGAGCTATTCCAGTCGGGAGCGACGACGGAGCGATCCACAATGCGGTTATAGTACTTCGAGCCAATGTCGTCGACGCACTCGACCGCTGGGGTCAGGTTCAGGTAGGGCATCTTTAATCTCTGCAGTGGCCGAGAAGCAGAGCCGAATGCGGTGCCTAGCGCGAAGATGCCGGCGGGAGACTTGGCGTCTCCTTCTCTTTTGACCGGGTCGGATGTGGCGCGGAAATTGGAATCACCGGTCGCAGTCACGCCAATGCCCCACCCTAAGCCATTCTTGCCGACGACAATCGAGATCGGCTCGCCGACGGGACGCCACTTTTTTTGCGTAGTGGCGCGCTCATATCGCTGCAACCGTCCTTCTACCGCGTTCCAGCTCGACGTTATTACCACGATCGTCTGCGTAGAATGCGCGAGAGGATCAGACTGGAAAGTACGGGCCTGAGTCGAGCCAGACACACACCAGCCTATGATCGACAGCAGGCAAAGGAGAACGGACACCGGTTTCATCAAGAGCAGTGTAAAGCTATCGATTGCGGCGCGCCATCCAAGGAAGAATCGACCACTCGGACGCGCGCGCAAGTTGGGGCCGGCCCTATAGCGCCCTGCACGCAGGAACGATTGTTAATTGTGCTCGTGGCGCGCGTTATCGAGATGTCTGACAAGGCGCAGTCGTTCGTTCTCTCGCACGACCGCTTTGTTTCGTCCCTTCAACAGGTCCTGAAGGGTGATCGTTCCATGGATACGTTGGGTCGCGCGATCCACCACCGGGAGGCTGGCAATGCCTTCGGTGGCCATCAACTCGGCAGCGCTGCGGCAGGTGCAATCGGCGTAGACGAAGAGCTCCCGCGCCCCCGTCTTTTCACCAGAATCAGCGAGCGGGGAAACAGGGGACATCAAATCGCTGACGATAACGATTTCGAGCGGGTCGACACCGTACTCTCGTGTGAGGTGGTATCCGCGGCGGCTCAACTTTTCGGTGAGGATCGAACGCGGCATGAGAAGTGCTGTGAGGAGATAGGAGGCGATGCAGCCCAGCGTAAGCGGCACCAATGCGGGCAGGCAGTGTGTGACCTCCAGACTGAACAGAATTGCAGTCATCGGAACACCGAGCGAGCCCGCCAGCATCGCTCCCATTCCGATCAGGGCCCAAAAGGCCTGCATTTCAGAAGGAGCGTGACCAAGCCGACCCGCCAAGGCGCCAACCGCTCCACCAATCATCAGTAGTGGCGCCAAAACGCCGCCCGAGGTTCCCGACCCGAGGGAAAACGCCCACATCAGAGACTTCGCAATGAGAACGCCCAGGATGAGTGAAATCGGCGCGCTTCCATGGAGCAGTTCGGCGATGTTGTCGTATCCGACGCCTAAACCTCGCGGAAAGAAAAGGCCACCTACGCCCACGCCAATACCCCCGAGCGCGGGCCACCACATCCAGTGCACAGGTAGCGACTCAAAGAAGTCCTCGAATGCATACATCATGCGGCTCATGCCTGCTGCTATAAGACCGACGACCGCACCGAGGAGTAAAGAACCGATTGCAAACGAAATCCGATTCACATCGCTAATTCCGGGCATCGGAAAGAGCGGGCCGGGAGCGAGGAGATATCCACGCAGAATGGCCGCGGTCGCACTCGCAATCGCCACTGGAACTAGGCTTCGCGGCCTCAACTCGAAGAGCAGGAGTTCGACCGCGAGCAGAATGGCGGCGACTGGAGTCGCGAAGGTGGCCGACATTCCTGCGGCGGCTCCGGCCACCAGAAGAGTCGTGCGTTCCACATCCGTGAGACGAATCCACTGCGCGACCAAAGAGCCAAAGGCTCCCCCGGTCATTATGATCGGACCCTCTGCGCCGAACGGACCGCCCGAACCAATGGCAATTGCTGCGGAGATCGGCTTCAATATGGCAATTTTTGGATCAATCCGCGCACGGTGTAACAGAATCGCCTCAATCGCCTCGGGTATGCCGTGACCCCTGATTTTGTCGGAGCCAAAGCGCGCCATGAGCCCCACAATCAGTCCACCCATCACCGGAATAATGACCATCCAGTGCCCCAACGAACTGCCTGCCGGAGAGACGAATGCCAGACTGAACCGGTGATAGTAGAAGAGATTGGTCGACAGTGCGATCAATCGAAGAAGCAACACCGCGAGCAATGTCGCGCCTATTCCAATAATTAGGGCGACGCCCGAAAGCAACCAGACTCTGCTGTTCACAGTGAAGTCGCGAAGTGCGGAAGATTCAGATTCCATTGCTCCCCCGAGCCCGCCGTTTCCCTGGGTTTCTTCTCACTGCTCGGAGCGCGGTCAGTGTTCGAATGAGCTTCGGAGCGAGATCGTTCAGCTCCGCTTCATGGTCGATGGAGAGAGCTTCGAGCTTCTTCCGTCCTGCCGGTGTGAGCTCCAGAAGAACACACCGACGGTCGGACCCAGCCTGCTTGCGCGCGATCAGACCCGCGGCCTCACATCGATTGCTGAGCTCGACCATGGTGTTATGGCACAGACCAAGACGCTGAGCCGCATAACCGATCGTCGCAGCCACGTTGTCGGGGGCTCCAGCGATTTGGAGGAGGAGTTGATGCTGCTGCGGCTGGAGACCGCGCTTCTGCGCCGCGGTCTCGCTGAAGTGAAGAAACAGTCGGAGCTGATGGCGAAATTCGGCCAGTGTCTGAAGTTTGGCGGCTGGGGCGGGCATTCTTTCTTTATCCATGACTCATTACAATATATCGTAATACGATATATTGCGTCAAGCTGAAGTAGGGGTTTCCGGGTTGCAGATGTGGGGAAGAAGCGCCGTGAACCGCAACTTCTTATCCGAGAAGCGCATGCTCCTCTCCGGCCAACGCCAAGTGCAACAGTTCGGCATCGGATCGGCCTGCAAGCTGGTTGGCGCTCGACCTGTCTTATTTCAATTCGATGGGCAAACGTTTCCTATTGTCTTCGCTGTCAACCGTCAAATCGTTCCAGTAATTTTCGGGCAGAAAGGGGATTCCAAGTGCCTGTCGAGTTTAGGCGTAGGCTTGGAACGGGACATGGGATCAATGCCCTTGGCTGACCACTCAGGCGGATAGCGACAGTTCCATTTGCTTTGGTGGCCGGATCTGGGGCCGAAATCTAAGGAGAAAGCAGCGGGCGAACTCGCTTGCCAATCGTGAATTGTGGCCGGCTTTCATAATCAGACACGTTTCGAAACACAATGCGGTATTCGAGAGCGGCCTTAGCACCACTCCTTCGGTGCTAAAGCCAAGGGTCGAAGGTTTGCTGAGGATCGCGATGCCAGCGTGTTCCGACACTAAGTGCATCGCCTGTTGAGCCGTAATAATATCGTGTGCCTGTTTCGGAGTGATTCCCTCGCGTCGTGATGCATCGAGAATCGCGTCATGAATGACGGGGTGAACTCGTCGCGCGAGCAGAATCCATTCATCTTTTGCCAAGTCCTGGAGCGCGACGTGTTCCTTTTGAGCAGCCGCGTGTGACTGTGGGAGCGCCACATAGAGATGGGTCTCAGCAAATGTTGTGGCTGTGATCTGAGAATGATCGGGTGGCGCGGTGACCAACGCCAGATTGAGTTCGCCCGCCATCACACTCCGGACCAACTCGTTTGAGAATTGGGTGACGAGTTGAATGTGGAGCTTAGGGTACAGGGGTAGACGGATTGCAAGAATGGCGGAAACCCAGGCTTGGTCGGTGTCGGGCGAGTGCCCAACGGTCAAAATGCTATCGCTCCCCTCACGCCCGATCTGAACAGCCCTGTCGATGTGCAAGAGCGCCGAACGAGCCTCTTCGACGAAGAGACGACCTACTTGTGTGAGTTCCACATTTCGTTTGTGTTTGCGAGTGAATAGACGAAATCTGTGGTGTTCTTCGATCTCAGTAATCTGTTTGCTGAGCGCAGATTGGGTGATGTGCAATCTCTCGGCAGCCCGCGTGAAGTTCAGCTCTTCGGCCAAGACATCGACTGCGTGCAGGTGACGGACATCGAGCTTGAGGAACATTGCTCAAACCCCAGGCTGGGTGGCACCCCCGCGCTTTGTTCCACGAGTCAATGCATAGTCTGATGGGTTTCTGCACAGAAATGATTGTTTTCTGTTTGGTGGCCCGGATTCGGGACAGAAAATTATGAAGGGCGCGGGACCTTCAGGTTCGTGACGGAGGGCCGGTGATTCGGAAGGCTCAGCTATTCAAGGATTTGTCGCCGTCCGGAAGATCTTCTGAAACGGCGAGAATGCAGGATTGGCCATCGAATTGGATCTTGTCTGCGGAACACGCGGTGGGCTTGACTTCGCCGGACTTAGTCCGAAGCCGGGTAATGATGTTCCGAATCGGCCCATGCTGCTCGAGCTGCGCAATCATCGACATGCGGTCTTTCGGATCTTCCCAAATCCTCAGTTCACCAACAGTCCGACCGATTACTTCCGCACGAGAGTAGCCATATCGTCGCTCAAATGCGGCATTTACATCTATGAATCGCCCTTCATTGACGGTTGTGATCGAAAACGGGACTGGGCTGGAGCGGAAAACCTTTTGGAACTTGTCCTCGGATACCTTCCGTTCCTCTTCTGATTGTTCCAGCGCTTTCTCTGTTTGGCGAAGATCCGTCAGACGCCTCTGAAGTTCGGACCCAAAGATCTCAGCACGCTCGTAAAGACGAGAATTCTGGATCGCTGCAGCGGCGGGGATCGCCAATAACTGGGTCCGCCGGAGGTGGTCTTGGGTAAAGGTGTTCGGCCGCGTGTGCCCCACCGAAAGAAGCCCCAAGGTCTGGCGGGACGCAACCAGAGGTACGCAAAGCCAAGATCGAACGTTCCGATGGCCCTTGAAGCTAGGCCAATCTTTCTCATGCTTGGTGTCGGAAAGTAAGACACTGTTTTGGGTCGTCAATATGCGCAACAGGAACGGAGATTCTGCTGCGTCGAGAGTTAGTGGATAGTCCGGAGCTTTGTTGGGAATCTCGTGACGCAGTTTTTCTCGTGCCACAAGAAGCTGAGTGTCGCCCTCCAAGAGCAACACACGCGCACACTCGCATGGAACCAGTTCCAACAAGGACTCAAGCAACCTGTCCAGAACAAAGTCCATCCGAAGATCTGCGGTCAGCGCCAGGGTGGCCTTGTTTAGAGCATCGGACTCTGCCCTTGCAGACTCTGCTTCGGCCAGGTGCTTGGCAACCTTGTCCTCCGCTTCCTTCTGCCCAGTGATATCCCGAGCCGTTCCGACCAGCCGGTGGATTTTGCCCGCAACGTCCCGTACTGGAAACCCATGCACCGTGACCCAACGCACTTCGCCGCGGGCGCGCACGATCCGAAATCTCTCATCGAAGTGCCCCGTCTGCGTAGCTTCTCCAAGTTTTGCCAGCACATGAACGCGGTCTTCAGGATGGATGAGTTCTTCGTAAGAAGACGGATTTTCCAGCAGACTTCGGCACGAACGTCCGGTAATCGTCTCATAAGCTTCGGTGACGTAAAGGGCTCTTTTGGTCTCCGCATCGATCATCCAAAAAATTTCCTGAATGTTATCCGCCATCTGCTGGAGCCGCTCTTCGGTGTCGAGCTGCACTTGTTGAGCGCGCCGCAAAGATCTCGTGTAGAGGACAATTAGAACGGAGAGAACAGCGGCTCCAAAAAGCAAGAGGGCGGAGAATACGTCGAGCGCGCGAAGCTTGGTACTGAACCGTGACAGGACCACCGCGAGCAATGCAATGCAAACCAGTGCCGAAATGGCAGGCCAGCGAGGATAGGCCATCCATCCGTGGGGGGATGCTCGACGGGGTGGGTCAACTTGAGGCATTGCATTTTCCGGGAGCTGCGTTCGCCAGCGCGACCACTGCAGCTCGGCAAATGAGACGCGCGCTAATTGCCGAAACCGTCAGACGTGCCACAGTTTGGGCCGATACTACGCGCCGTCATTCAACGGGTCAAGAAGGCGGTCTAATCGAAGGACATGCTCGCCGGGCATCAGCAGGAGATTCAGGCCGAACCGGGATCTGGCAGCGCCAATTGCGGAAGAGATGCCTTATTGGCTCAATTTAGAACCTGTACCAAGTATGCTTCCGTTTTGGGATGAACGGGGCTGTCGCATCCTTCCCTCAGCAGAGGTCGCCTTTATGAATCAGAATTTCGCCGCAATTATCCTCGGTGGTACTGGGCAAGTCGGTGGTGCAGCGGTCGCGGAGCTGCTCGCAATTCCGGAATGCCGAGAAGTGGTGATGGTCACCAGAAAGCCCATTGCGGCGCGATCGCGGGTGCGCAACGTCGTTCTTGATACCGGCGCTGCTGACTTTGCCGAGCGCACCGCCGCCCTTGCCCGCGAAGTCTTAAGCCAAGGTCCCGTCAGCGCCGTAAGCTGTGTCGGTGTCGGTACTGGGTCGATGCGCTGGAGCGAAGAAGAATTGAAACGACTTGAACTCGGCGTCGTCGGTGCATTTGCGCGTGGCTGCCATGACGCCGGAATCGCCCAGTTTTGCCTACTTTCTGCGGTGGGAAGCACAGCCCGCAGCCGGTTTCGATATGTCCGCGTGATGGGCATGAAGGAAGACACCGTGCGCAAAATCGGTTTTACTCGCCTCGCAATCTTTCGCCCCGGCATCATTACAGGCAACGCTCATACCCCGGCCTGGGTCGGTTTGTTGGGAAGCCTCGTGCCTGGGCCGTTCGGCAATATCGATCAGCGAATTCTCGGTCGCTCAATCGCCGCAGAGATGGCTTTGCACAGTCGAGAGGCCGGCGAAGTTATCCGCGAAAATGCCGCAATGAAAAAACTCGCTACACAGTCCAATCGGGTGACTTTGGCATTTTTACGTGAGGTTTAGGCTAAATTAATCGCGAGAGATAAAACCGGAGTGCCGCACTATTTCGAGCTGATCGACGAAATTTTGCTGGCCTGCCCCACTCGGCGGTATTCTTGCGTCATGCGACCTCTTCGGTATTCCATCAACATCACATTGGATGGGTGCTGCGATCATCGAGCAATCATCCCGGACGAAGACTTGCATCGCCACGCGGTCGAGAACCTCAAGCAGGCCGATGCCCTCCTCTTTGGCCGGGTGACTTACGAAATGATGGAGGCAGCGTGGCGGCAGCCGGCGCGGGCTGGGGCGATGCCTGAGTGGATGGAACCCTTCGCCCGGACGATCGACGCGGCAAAGAAGTACGTCGTGTCGAGCACCCTTGACCGGGTCGATTGGAACGCGGAGCTCGTGCGCGGGGATCTCGGGAAGGCCGTTCAGCAGCTCAAGCGAGACTCGGGCAAGGGACTGTTCGTGGCAGGCGTGAAGCTCGCGCAGGCGTTGGCGGAGCTGGGATTGATCGATGAGTACGAGTTCATGGTGCAGCCCAGGCTAGCGGGTCACGGGCCGACGTTGTTCGCGGGGCTATCGAAGCCTCTCGACTTGAGGCTCGTGAGCCGGCTGGAGTTCGGCTCGGGGGTGGTGGCGATGCGCTATGAGCCAAGAAGATAGCCATTGAGCTTGTGAGCCCGAGTCGGCCACATCATGGAGCAACTCGGACATTCAGTGGGAATATTCCGATCCGACCCGCCGCATCCGCAGTCACGTTGTCTCTGCGACATGGCACTAGTAATGAGAAGTCGCTTCTCGGTAGCGACCTGTTGCTGATGAAACGCTGTTTTTTTCATGTTCTCCTTGTTATGAGAGGTGAGAACCCACCCGTTCGAGGCGATTACAGCTTTGTGAGTTTCATCTGCTTTGCAACCGCGGCGTCGAGCATCCTCGCAGGAAGAAGTCTGGGCAGAGTCCAGTTCTTAAAACGCTGCGGAATGACCGCGTAGCGTGCCTTCGGCTTCGCCGTGCTGAGTGCCACGTGGACGGCTTCGCCCAGACGCTCAGGAGATAAACCGTTATTACGGGCTTCGGTGACGATGAACTTCTGGAACTTCTGCACCGCCTCCCAATACTCGGTCTGCTTGAACTCGCTCAAATCTTCTTTTTCGCCCTTGTCATACATCGCCGTGTTCACGGTACCCGGTTCAATGATCACGACGTCGATGCCAAATAACATCAGTTCTCGCCGCAACGCGTCCGACATTCCTTCAAGACCAAACTTGGACGCGCTATAGGCGCCGAGAAGTGGGATAGCAACTTTTGCAACGCTAGAGGTGATGTTCACGATGCGCCCTGTGGCCCCCTGTCTCTTCTTATCCGTTCCCAACAGAGGCGCGAAGGCCTGGATTACGACAAGCGGGGAGACCATGTTGACCTCCAACTGCCGCCTGTACTCGCTGGGCCTCAGATAGAGCAGCGGCCCGCTGACCACGATTCCTGCATTGTTCACCAGGCCAACCAGGTTCCTGTCGCCTATCATGGAGCCGACCTTCTGGGCGGCTTGATGTACAGCGTCTGCGTCCGTAATGTCCATCATGAGAGGCACGAAGCCGTTGCCGAACTCTCTTTGCAGACGATCGGCGTCAGCCTGCTTGCGTACAGAACCGAACACACGAAATCCCTTTGAAACAAGCACCTTCGTGGTTCCCCAACCGATTCCGGTGGAAACCCCCGTGACCACGACATCTTTGCTGTTCGCCATTGTATTTCTCCTAAGATGATCACTGTTCATCTTTAATATGTACAGCGTACATCTTGGCCCACGACATGTCAAGGTGTACAGTGTTCTGTATGCCGTATCCGTCGAAAACAGACCGTCAAACCATCCTTTCTGCTGCGGTTAAGGAACTCGTTCACGGGGGTATCCGCGACTTATCGCTACGGAACATCGCTGCTTCCCTCGACCTCGCGCCCAACGCGATCTACCGTTACTTTTCAGATCGCCGGGCACTCGAAGCTGCCTTGGCAAACGAAGCTGCCCGGCAACTGGAGCTGGCTCTGAGGAAGGCAGCCGATGGATGCGAACCGATTACCGCAATTCGCAAGATGTCATCGGCTTACCTCAAGTTCGCAAGGGACAATCCTCACCTCTACGAGGCGATGATGAGTCTCCACGCGCCAGGGCACGATGCGACCTCCCACCAAAGCCTCTGGACGTTCACTGTCGAGCAGGTGCAACGAATTGCCGGGTCCGACCGGGCGGCACGGGCAGCCGTCGCGCTTTGGGCGTTCCTACATGGAGCCGCGACGCTAGAAGCCGCTCAAGTGTTAGGCGAGATCAAACCGGCAAGCGGGCTCGAATTTGGGTTTGAGGCGTGGTTGATGGCTGTTTCTACGCGTCGGGAGCCCATAGATGCACTCCGAATCAAGCCCCCGAAAAAGAGGGCAAACAAGAAGGTGTCTGCGCGTGAAAGGTCGGTGCGAAGCGGCAAGTGAGGATTCAGGTTGGTGTCATTGATAAGGGCCTGTTTCCCCGTCAGTACCTATTAGTCAACATTTGGAACGTGGTGGAATGGGGCGCATCCGATACAACACTGGCGCTTATGAGGACTCAACTCTTCTCCTATCGCTTGCCAAACGCCGATAGCGCGCTATTACGGTCGTCGCTCTTTCACCACCTGTGCCGTTTCGTCTCTTTTCGTCAGGTGGATTAGCGTCGGCGAGGGAGTCTCGTTGCCGAGGCCTCGGATCCTGGTGGTTCATGGAACGGTTCCACAGAAATGCGCTCGTAACACACTTCCAGCACGGTCAGGTATTCTGTTCCGCCCGGCGCTTGGAGAACTACGCTGTCGCCCGCTGCCGACTTCATCAGCGCGCGCCCCAGAGGTGACACCCAACTGATGTGGTTGCGCTTGAGATCGACCTCGTCGGTGCCCACGATGCTCACCACTCGCTCCGCTCTCGCGGCATTGGCATAGCGCACGGTCGCTCCGAAGAATGTCCTCGTCGCCGCCTGTCCCGCTCTCGGAGCTTCCGGGTCCACCACTTCCGCGGCTTCGATTCGCTTTGTGAGAAAGCGAATCCGCCCATCGATCTGCCGGAGCCGCCGCTTGCCGTACTGATAGTCGGCGTTTTCGCTGCGATCGCCGTTGCCGGCAGCCCACGCCACCACCTCCGTCACGGCCGGGCGTTCCCTGGTGAGCAGAAACCGGTGCTCATCTTTGAGGCGCTGCAGCCCGCTCCGCGTGATGTAGTTTTTGACTGGCGTCGCGGGCTCGTCCGGTTTTGGTTTTCTCGTAAACCCTTTTCGCATCTCGTAGTCTTTCCAGGGCGAATCCAGCGGGTGCCCCAATGAAAGCGGATGAACGCCGATAGAAAACACTGTAGGTCATCCGCGTTCATCGGAGTTCATCTGCGGCAGCTGATTTTTTCACGTCTTCCGGGCCCTTAGCGATCTTATCGATAATCTCGGACAAGTGCCGGCGAAGGCATGCTTGGGAGAATCAGTACTGAAGCCAGCTTGCGTGAATCGATTTCAGTAACTCCTGGATCACGCTAGTGCTTTTTCGGAGGCGACGTCGGGATGAGCGCTCGCGGCAGAACAGAGATGGGGACGTCGCGTTCGAAAAAGCCGTCAGAAGGAAGCCGCTGGCGGCTCACATCGTAGCCAGGTAAAGCCTATTCGGGTACAGTGCCTCGACAACTTTTCGGATGACGTCTTTCCCATTCTCTCCATTCGTAAAAACCACCACGCCGGTTCCTTGCGACGGCACAAACATCGCGAAAGTTTTCACTCCCCAATCCGACCCGTCGTGATCCAGAATCTTTACTCCATTCACTGTTTCTACTTCCCATCCCAAACCCATTCCAGCCCTCACGCTGCAGTGCCCCACCTCCCTTGCTTCGTTGCACGCTTTGTCCAAATCTTTCGGCTTCACCAAATCCCGCGTCATCGTCGCCCGTTCTGCCGCAATTCCCTTCGTCAGGCCCTGGTCGTGCATCACGCTCACCATGAATTTCGCATAGTCGCCAATCGTGGTCCGCAGCAGGTCCGCACCATTCCACGTCGTCGCAACCGGGTCCACAGGTTTTTCTGCCCTTGGCCCGTGAGGAACTGCCAACCGGCCCGCATACCATTCCTTCGCAGTGTACGAGGTCTCCTTCATACCGACGGGGTCGAATACCATCTCCTGCGCCAGCGCATCGAAGGGTTTGCCCATCTTCTTTTCGGCAAACCGGCCAACGTAGTTGTATCCCTCGCCCGAATATCCCGTTTGGGTTCCTGGTTCCCATCTGATCTTCAGCACTCCGCCGGTCATTCGCCGCCAGTTCGCAAATCCAGTCTGGTGCGACAAGCACAACCGCGGTGTCAGCAATTTGCTCCAGGTATCATCTCTTATATCCGGGTCCAGCCAGAACGGCGACATCGACTCATCGAGAGAAAGTTTCCCCGCAGAAGCGAGTCGCAAGACTGTCTCTGCGGTCACCGGTTTGGTCAGCGACGCCATGTTGTATAGGGTCTTTGCCGTGGCCGGCACTCCCGGACTCTGCTCCCCATACACCTCGGTCCACGCCACTTTTCGATCTTCGATATATGCCACCGCTACGCTTGGCACATCGCTCTGTTTTAACCATTCCGCCACGTGGGCATCAATCTCAGCGCGCCCATCTTTCTTCGCCGCAAGCGTCCGCGCAGCCGATTGCGTCTTCTGCTGTCCCGCAGCCGGGATCATGCTTACCCATCCCATTACGGCCACCACCAACACCTTCCCCGCTCCCCACGTCTCCAGTCTCATGACTCCACCCATCTCGCCTTTCCCGTCTACGTGTAGATACGCGTTTTCTCTGCAGCGTGTTCCGATTTGAGGCTGGGGGCAATCCATTGACCAGCCCATCTTTTGCGACTCCGGTGGTTGGCCACGGAGTGATCAATCGGAGGTCTCGCCAACTTGTCCACTGTTATCCCGGCCGGATCAGGGGCAAGTGGGAAGTAATCCCAAGGTAAGGTTGGCCGACAATCCGGCACCCGTGGATGAGTCCTGGAGAACGCACTCGTGTAGCCGGCGGTCCCATGCACTTTTCGCACTGACCGGGTGATCAGATTTGCGCGAGTTGGATAAGGTCGGCGAGTTCCTGTTCGAGGACCTTCGCAACGTCGGTTTCGATCGTATTCGCCCCCACCGGCACAGTCATGGTTATAGTGCTACCACCGAGCGGACGGGGCGTTACGCGGATGTAGGCACCGCCACGGTTGCCGTTAGGCATCTCTCGAATATAATCGACGGCCCCAGCTGATGGATGCAGGGAGACTTCGAGACTGAAGACCTCGCCATTCCCGGTGACGCGATAGTGCACGTCGTCGATGCGCTGAATGGCGTCGGCGAAGACGGGAGCCCACTTGGGAATGTTGCTAACTTCCGCGAGAACGTTGTAAAGCCTGCCAGGCTCTAAATCAGATTCAGCAACGCGCGTTACGGTCTGGGTTGGCATCGGTATCTTGGATGAGAATATGGATGTCTTGGATGAGAATTCCTCGAACGAATGTAACGCGCGATCTAAGGAGGGATAGCCCTGACAAGTCGCCTAGCAGGAGTAGTCCGCATTTGGTGTCGATTCTCGCCGGGTCTGACGTAACGCGATTAGGAAGGGTTACCGACAATCCACCCGGGACTCGCGGTCGTTGCGTAGGACTCTGGGCGAGCTGATTTCAGGGTTGTGAATATCGCGATTTCACGGCAGTTGGCGCTGAACCTTGTGTGATCTCGCGCGGGTTATCGGCACAGCCATGATTGTGGCCAGCATGGTAGCAACCATCTTCTCTCTGCCGTCGGTGATGGCAAAAGCATCCGCTGTACAAATTGTCAGCGTCCGTCCTGCTTTCTTCACTTCCGCTCTGGCCGCGAAGACCTCGCCGGTAGCGGGTGCCAGGAGGTTCACTTTTAACTCCACTGTGAGGACCTCCTTATCGTCATCGTCTGCTGCCACGGTTAAGGCGGCATAACCGCAAGCAGAATCCAGGATGGAAGT
>JGI12631J13338_1000188_pt1 | contig 19977 bp, 24 predicted proteins | sample BlaSpr_A8_Ref_O1_FD_13338 | JGI IMG/M metagenome (IMG submission 13338) | reverse complement strand
CCCTTTCGGCAAAGCGCGCGTCGTGCGCGAAGGCACCGACGTCAGCATCATCACCTACGGTGCCGTGGTCCATCGAGCCGAAGTGGCCGCAGCGGAATTGTCCCGCGCCGGAATTTCCGTCGAAATAATCGATCTGCGCTCGCTCAGTCCCTACGATTGGGAAGCCATCGCTACCACCGTCCGCAAAACGAGCCGCGTTATCGTCGCTTACGAAGACACCTTGTCCTGGGGATACGGCGCGGAAATCGCCGCCCGCATCGCCGACGAATTATTCGAAGACCTCGACGCTCCCATCCGCCGCGTCGCCGCTACCGATACCTTCTGTGCCTACCAGCCAAAACTGGAAGACGCAATCCTCCCCCAAACCGAAGACATAGTCCGCGCCGTCCGCGACCTGGCCGCCTTCTAATGCGATCTCACTCTGCTTCCGCTATGACCAATGGCAATTCCGCAGCGAATTGGCCCGGGCCCGCCTTTCGTAGCGCCGGCGTCTTGCTTGCCCTGAGGTTCGAAGGGCCGGCTCTTTTGACTTTCTCAAGCACCGGGCAAACAGTCGAGTTGGCACAGCGTATGCCAGCCGCCGGTTCTGACGAGGAAACTTTTTACGTGCTAGGATCGTATCCCTATATAGGAACCCGCGCGAACATGGCCGTTGTGTGTCGCGCAGGAGGCAAAAATGACTTGTAACCATTGCAAGCGAGATCTCGCCGAGCATTCGAATTTCTGCTACTACTGCGGAGCGCCTCAACAAGCAGCGCCGCACGTGCCGCCCGTTCAGAAGCGCCTGATGCGCTCGTCCGTCGATGTGAAAATCGCCGGCGTCTGCGGCGGTATCGCCGAATACATGGAGGTGGACCCCACTATCGTGCGCCTGGTCTGGGTGCTCGTCTCGTTCTTCACCGGCATCGTCCCAGGCATAATTGCCTACCTCGTCGCATGGGTCGTGATGCCGCAAGCTCCCGTTCCCGTTCCGGCAACCGTAATCGTGACGCCTCCGCCGGCGACAGCGCCCAACTTCACCCAGCCCGCATAGGCTGGGCGAGCCGGCCGGCAGCTCGGAGGCGGTTAGTCCCGCTTGTCTCTGCCTTTCGGTTTCTTCGGAAAATTTCGCTGCTTCGCAAAGATGGCGTGATCGAGCGAAATCAGCCCGGCCCCAAGCGCAGCCAGCGCGAACGATCCCACCGCCATGGCCAGCGGAAATTCGTAATTGTGCACCGCCATCGGGTTCGCCAGGATTCCGTGCACCTTCACGAGTGCCACCGCCATCTCTCCCGCAAGCAGCAACCCCGTGATCCGCGTGAACAGCCCGACGATAAGTAAAATTCCCCCAAACAATTCCAGAACGCCGGAGATGTAAGCAAAGTAGGCAGGAAACCCCAGGTGGGCGAAAGCCTCGGTCGTGTGCTGCAACTGAGAGAACAGCTTCGGGTACCCATGAGAGATGAATATGATCCCAAGCGCCACCCGCAACAGCAGCAAAGCGAGCGGCTTCAGTTTCTCAAGACCTTCCATGTGCAATCTCCTGGCATCCAATCACCGAGCCGCCGAATAGTCGGGCTCTTAGCGTTGAGCTCGTCGCCCAACTCAAGCGCCCGCATTGTATCAGAACGGCCGAATCGCCCTGAAGCAGCCGCGCATGGAAACCGCACATTCAACCGCAGCCGGAATGCGCATTGCCGTTGGTGTAAAATCATCAGTCGCTTCGGAAGTTGCGTGAAGAGCGAACGCTCGCGCAAGCATGACAGGGAGCTGGTGCAGTGATTTCGAAGACGCGAACAATCGGCGTGGTGACCGGCGGAGGAGATTGTCCCGGCTTGAACGCCGTGATTCGCGCCGTCGTGCGCACCGTGAAACTGCAGCACGGCTGGCGCGTGATCGGTATCACGAACGGGTTAGAAATACGCTCCGTGCCGCTGGTGGACGCGATTGGTTCCTGCAAGCTGGTGGATCCGGGGAGCGATTACATGCGTGCGGCTCGCGTTGTGGGGATCACATTTGGGGAGCGGGCGTGATCCGGAAAATTCTCCTGGGGCTCCTGGTGCTGCTGATTTTAGGCACCGCCGCATATCTTCGGTTCCATCACGCGAAGCCGCCAATGGAGGTGGGTTACGCAGGCGATCGCCAAGTCACGGTGTGGAGCACGTCCGCGCAAGTGCGCGAGCCGGTGACGACGGTCAGCTTTGGTGAAAAACTGGACGTCCTTCAGCGTTTTCAAGATCAAGTGAAGGTGCGCACTACGACCGGCATCACCGGCTGGATTGAGGAACGCGAATTGCTTTCGGCGGATGTGTGGCAGACGGCGAAGGACCTCACAAAGAAAGCCGCCACGATGCCGGTCGAAGCGCGCGGCCACACCAAGGCCCTTAGCAATCTGCACATCGAACCGGGACGCGATTCGCTGCGCATCCGCCAACTATACAAAAACACTGCGCTGGATGTGCTCGCGCGGCAACCGGTGAGTGCCGCTGCAGTTCGCGGTGGCGGAGCCGAGGAAGATCCCAAGGCAGAGTCCGCGGGGAAAAAAGAGGATTGGTGGCTCGTGCTGGCGCACAACAGCGACCAAACCACGATGGCGGGTTGGGTCATGGGACGTTTTATCGATCTCGATGTTCCAGCGCCGCTGCCCGATTATGCCAGTTCCGCGGGGATGCGCATCGTTGGGTGGTTCGAATTAAATCGCGTAGTGGATGCATCCCAAAATGCAAAACCGCAATATCTTTTAGTCGGGACGCACGGAGCCGAAGGCCAGCCGTGCGATTTTTCGCTTCTCCGCGTGTACACCTGGGGCCAGAAGAAGGAGCGCTACGAAACGGCGTTCGTAGAAAGCGATGTTTGCGGGAAACTTCCGGTCAAAATAATCAAGGCCTCCACGCCGGGTGGCGAAGTGAGATTCGAGTTTCAGAATTTGAGCGGCAAGGGATCGGAACAGCGGACCTACGTAATGCGGCAGACGGTCGTTCGCCGCGTGCGTGAAGCCGGCGAGGCGCAACCTCGTAAACGCAAGCGTTAATCAGAGCGCTCCACCCCTCTTCATTTGATCGGCATAGATCTTCAATTGCGCTAAATTGGTCCATATGCTGAATCGCATTTCATTTTTGGGCGCTTTGCTAATTTTTATTTGCATTCTTTCGACCGCCGGACCCGGGCAAACTGAAACACACGCACTGCAACAAAAACCTGTGGGGCTAGCGCTCGAGTACATCGGTGAGTGGGGCTCCCAGGGTGACGGACCGGGCCAACTGCAAGATCCCGCGAGCATCGCTGCGGACACGCTGGGCAACGTGTTCATTGCGGACCCCGCAACCGGTTTCATTCATAAATTTGCACCGCGGGGGAAGGCGCTGCTTTCGTTTCAGCAGGATGGTCTGAAGCATCCGCAGTCGATTGCGGTGGATAACGGCGGAGCGATCTATGTGACGGATCCGGCGCGGGGCAGCGTCTTCATTTTCTTCCCCGGCGGAGAAGGAAATCGCTATCGCGAGCTGCGATTAAAAACGCGTGCCAGCGCGAGCAATTCTCTCAGCGTAGCCGTAGCGGCCGACGGACTCATTCACGTTTTCGATGCGGACGCCTCGAAATGTTTCACGTTTAACGCGCGATTGCGCCTCGAGCAAACATGGATTCCTCCGGGCAGCGACCCGCGAGCGACGAAAGCTTTTGGCCCGATTGAAAATGGCAAAGACGGGTTTCTCTATCTCGGGAATTCTTCCGGCAATATTTTGAAGCTCACACGGGAAGGCCATTTGGTAACGCAGATAGCTCCGGGAGAAAATGAAGCCAAATGGAATCCGACAGCGGGTTTCGCCGTTTCGAATAACGAAATTTTCGTGATGGACAGCAATGGGCGGACGCTGCACGTGGTGACGACAGACGGCAATCCAAGGCTGGATATGGACCTTGCTCCGCAGCTTGGACAAGGAAGCCGGCCGGCGCCGCCGCTAGCGGTGAGCCCGCAGCATGAGTTGCTGGTTCTCGACGCGCCGGAGCATCGCGTCCTGGGCTACCGCATAAATTTCTAGTCCGATTCGGTGGTGCTTTAGCTTACAATTACCCGACTCATCGGGACTTGACGTCCCGCCTTCTTCGATCGCAATCCGCCGGCTGCCTGGTACTGGCTCTCAGGTCACGTTTCCGGTAAATTCGATTGCCGCGTCATACCAAATATTTTGCGTTCTGGTAGGATGGGCGTAATTTTCGCACGGGAGAAACCGAGCTATGTGTTTTTCAGCAACCGCAAACTTTGTTGGCAGCACAGCTCTGGGCGCCGTCGGCGTCGTCACATTGACAAAGGTAAAGCACAGGCGCGAACTGCTTTTCGCGTCGCTGCCCATTCTATTCGCCATTCATCAGTTCATCGAAGGATTTGTCTGGCTGGGATTGGATGGGAAACTCTCGCCCCAGGTCACGCACGACATGGGCGCGGCGTTCATGCTGTACGCGCAGGGGCTCCTCCCTTTCCTATTGCCGCTGAGCGTGCTGCTGTTTGAGCCTGACGGGAAGGGCCGCAGGCGCATGCTGCCGTTCGTCGCGATTGGCGTAGGGACGACGCTTTATATATTGTGGGCATTGACGGCATACCCAACGCAGATCTTCGTTAAGGGAAACAGCATCGTGTACATCAACGATGCTACGAACAACACAGCGGTTGCGATGCTGTATGTGCTTGCAACCTGCGGTTCACTGTTCGTGTCGAAGGAAAGGCCAATGGTAATCTTCGGCCTGGCAAACCTGACAATTCTTCTCGTTGTAATGGCGTTCAAGCGCTACGCGTTCACCTCGCTGTGGTGTGCGTACGCGGCGATCGCGAGTGTGATTATTCTCGCCTACTTCTGGAAAAGCAGCGTACGCCGGCCGCTCCGCTACGCCCTGCCTTTGTGAAGGCCAATTTGAAACTGCGTAGAACTTAGGGAGAATACAATGCCCCTTTTGTTGAGCGAAGCGGACGTGAAATCGTTGCTGACCATGCCAATTGCAATCGACGCTGTGGAGAATTCTTTTCGTCGGCTCGGAGACGGTTCCGCGCTAGTGCATTCGCGGCAGAGGCTGCATTTGCCGTCGAAAAGTTATCTGCATTATATGGCGGCAGCCGACGGCGTGAGCGGATACATGGGTTTGAAAATTTACACCAGCTCGGGTAAAGGGCTTCGCTTTTTGGTGACGCTTTTCAGCGTCGAGTCGGGCGATTTGGTGGCGTTGATCGAAGCTGATTTTCTAGGGCAAATGCGCACTGGCGCTGCAAGCGGCGTCGCTACGCGGTATCTCGCGCGCGAAAATGCGCGAACGCTGGGAATGATCGGGACCGGATTGCAGGCGCGCACGCAGCTTCAAGCGATTGCGCAAGTCCGGAAGCTGGAGGAAATACGCGTGTTCGGTCGCGACGCCGGAAGACGTGAAACATTCGCCGAGGAAATGAGCGACGCTCTGAGGATTCCTGTTACGGCGGCTGCGTCGGCGGAAGATGCAGTGCGCGACGCAGACATCGTCGTGACTTCGACGACCAGCACAGCTCCGGTGCTGGAAGGACGATGGCTGAAACCGGGTGTGCATATCAATGCCATCGGCGCTAATTTTCCGCAGAAACGCGAGTTGGACTCGGAAGCTGTCGAGCGGTGCGATGTGATTGCGGTGGACTCTCGCGCACAGTCGAAACTTGAATCGGGCGATCTGATTCACGTCTTCGGAGAGGATGCCGCGCGATGGGCTGGCGTGAAAGAACTAGCTGAAATCGCCACGGGGAAGGCCACCGGCCGAACGAGCCCGAATCAGATCACACTGTTCAAGTCCAATGGGATTGCTACGGAGGACATTGTTGTAGCGGGAAGAATATTCGAGATAGCGCGTGAACGCGGGATGGGCCGCGACGTCCCGATGTGGCAGCAAAACGGTGGACTGGAGAAGCGCGCAGGTGTCAGGACGTAATTCGAGGCAGGTCTAGGCGCGGGGGCGGCCTAGTTTCTTGACTAACGCGTCGTGAAGGCGGTGGCGCATGTCTTCCGGAAGCGGCGCAGGTTCAGAGTTGCAGTAGATTTGAATGGTCTTTTTAGTGGTGTCCACGATGAGTTTGCAGTTCTTGCATTTGGCCAGGTGCAGTTCGATAGAGACGCGCAATTCCGCATCCAACGCCTCGTCCAGATAATCTTCCAACTCAACGACGATGGTCTTGCAATTCACTGATTTTCACTCCGCCGAAAATATTTGTTCAGCTTCTGCCGCAGCTTCAGGCGCGCGCGAAGAAGCCTCGATTTCACGGCTGGGATGGAAAGCCCCAGCGCCTCGGCCGTCTCTTCGGTCGATAATTCTTCGATGTCGCGCAACTGGAAAACGATTCGAAAAGATGGATCTAAATCGGTGATTACCTCAGAAAGAATGCCGGAAAGCTCAGTCTGTTTGTAGCGATCTTCGGGCGAAGGGCCCCAGTCTTCTATCTCACGCGGGATCAAGTCCTCCCCGGTGTTGACCTCTTCGTCGATGGAAACCACGTTGGGGCGGCGCTTACGCAATTTCATCAGCGCTTGATTGACGGCTATGCGCACGAGCCAGGTATAGAACCGCGAATTACCCTGGAATCCGGAAAGATGTTCGTAAGCCTTCAGAAAAGCTTCTTGCATCACGTCTTCCGCATCTTCGCGGTTTTGAGTGATGTTCTGGGCCAGCCGCAATATCTTGCGTTCGTAGCGGCCGACCAGAGTTTCGAAAGCGGTAATGTCTCCGTTCTGGGCGGCGGCGACCAGAATGGGTTCGTCTTCCTTCACCACTTGGGAGGGAAGGGAACGAGGCTGCACCGAGTTCTCACCTGCCGGGTTCATTTTGGATGCACTCATTTCGACGTATCTCGCAGAATGAAGGGTAGCACAAGTTGAGAGAAGTATATGCCGTCGCCGGCTTGTAACCGGTTGGATGCTGAAGCGGCGTGCGCGGATGGAGAAATGGCATAGAAAAAATGAAGGCGGGCGGCGAACCGAGGAAGAGGGCCAGCCTTGACAGGCTGGTCGGCAGGAAGTATTCTGGTTACCGAACGAACGTTCGAACGGAACCTGCATCTCCTTTATGCCAAGACCTTCTGTGCCGCAGCGCGAGCCGCAAGAGAAACTGCAGGTGATCCTGCGGCATGCCGCCCAAGTATTCTGCGATAAAGGTTACGAGGGGGCTTCGATACGCGACATCAGCCGTTCAAGTGGCGTTTCGCTCGCCGGTCTGTATCACTACATCAAGAGCAAGCAAGAACTTCTGTACCTGATTCAAATCCACACATTTAAAACCATTGTTGCGCGCCTGGAAAAAAGGCTGGCTGGCGTCAGTGAGCCCGTCGAGAAGCTGCGCATTCTTGTCCACAATCATTTGGATTATTTTCTGCAGCATCCCGTGGAGATGAAAGTTCTGGCTCACGAAGATGAAGCTCTGGAAGGAACATTCCGCAAGGAAGTGCTGGAAGTGAAGAGGCGGTACGTTGAAATCGCGCTGGAGATTTTCGAGGAGATGCGTAAGGCCGGCGCGGTGCGGCGATTGAATCCGCGCGTGGCGGTGCTGTCTCTTTTCGGAATGATGAATTGGACCTACACATGGCACCGCGCGGCAGCGGATCCGCAGGCGGACGCGCTGGCCGAAACCATCGCGGGAATGTTTTTGCACGGAGTAATGAACGGGCACGGAGATGCGCGTCCGAAGTCCGTGCGGCCTGTCGCAGCACGCTTGCGGAACCGGCGCGCGCGGGCGGATAATCTTTAAATACAGACGGAATAAACAATGGAAATAATTTCCCGGAGGAAATAATGGCGACGACGCAGGCAGTGGAGCAGAAGCAACTGATTCATTACGGGGTGGAAGGCGGAGTGGCGATCATCGAGATGGATGATCCGCCGGCGAATACCTATACGTATGAAATGATGCAACAGATTGACACCGCCATTCTGCAGGCGCGCATGGACGAGAATGCCCACGTCATCGTGCTGCGCGGCAAGGGTGAGAAATTCTTCTCGGCGGGCGCGAGTATCCCCATGTTGACCAAGGCCGATCCGACGTTTAAGTATTATTTCTGCCTGCATGCGAATGAGACGTTGTGCCGATTCGAGCAGACACCGAAGCTTGTGATTGCGGCGCTCAACGGGCACACGGTGGGTGGCGGCTTGGAGATTGCGCTGGCTGCTGACATCCGCATCGCAAAAAAGGAAGGCGGGAAAATCGGATTGCCGGAAGTGAACCTGGGCGTGTTGCCGGGAACGGGCGGGACGCAGCGGTTGTCGCGAGTGGTGGGACGCGCGCGCGCCATTGAGTTGATGGCTACCGGACGCACGTTCAGCTTCGAAGAGGCGCTGGAGTTCGGGTTGATTCATTACATCTATGAGAAAGAGACTTTCTGGGAAGAGGTGATGGCGTACGCGAAGCAGTTCTGCCCGCCGAATAAAGCGTCCCGAGCGGTGGGGCGCATCAAGCGCGCGGTAGTGACGGGTTCGGAAGTTGGATTTGGAGAAGCGCTCGGCATTGAACGCGAGATGCAGCAGCTTCTCTTCACCAGCGAGGACGCCAAGGAAGGCTTGAAAGCGTACGTGGAGAAGAGGCAGCCGGAATTCAAGGGAAGGTAAGAGAACGCGAGAGTCGAGTTGTAAGTACGCGAAATTCGATTCGGGATCCTAAAGGACTGAATGCGCACACTGCCCGATTATCTTCGCAAGGGAATGAAAATGATATTGGTGGGCGCCAATCCGGGCGACCGTTCGGCGCGTGTAGGGCACTACTACGCCGGACGCGGCAACCAGTTTTGGCCGATGATGTATGAATCCGGCGTGATTCCGGAACCGCTCGGCTATGAAGATGATCGTCGCGTACTGGAATTTGGAATCGGAATGACGGATCTGGTCAAGCGTCCTACCCGGGGCGTGGAAGAAATCGAGCGGCAGGAATTTTCCGAAGGGCGCGTCTTGTTGGCGCAGAAGCTGGAAGACTTGCGGCCGCGAGTGATCGCGTTCAACGGGAAAATGGTTTACGAGAAGTTTACCGGACGGGCGTGCAAGCTCGGGTTACAGAAAGAGAAACTTTACGGCGCGCACGTCTTCGTTTTGCCTTCGACCAGCGGGGCAAATTGCGGAACAGATCGCGGCGTGAAGACGCGGTACTTCAAGAAGCTCGCAGCGCTGCTGAAAAGCTTGAAAGACTAGGGGAGCGATGTGATGGCGGCAACTACTCAACAAAACGCGGCGAACCAACTGGTGCTCGAGGAGCGCGACGGCAGGATTGTCACGTTGCGTTTGAACCGGCCGGACCGGCTCAACGCGTTGAACGTGGAGCTTGGGCGAGCGCTGGTCCATGCGCTGATAAGTGCTGGCGAGGACAAAGGGATAGGCGCCGTAAGAATAATCGGAGCCGGGCGGGCATTTTGCGCGGGCGGAGATCTGGAACTTCTCCACGACCTGCGAAAACGCAATGACGCGAAGGAACTCGAGAGCCTGCTTGTTTCGGGGAAAGAAATTTGCCTGGTGATTGCCGGGATGCCGAAACCCGTGCTCGCGGCGGTGAACGGCCCTGCGGCCGGCGGAGGAATGAATCTGGCCCTTGCTTGCGACATGCGCGTGGCTTCCGATCAGGCAAAATTTGCGGAGGCGTTTGCGCAAATCGGTTTGTACCCCGATTTCGGGGGAACCTTTTTCCTGCCCAGGCTGGTGGGACGCGCGCGAGCGGCCGAATTATTTTGGACCGCTGAGAAACTGACGGCGGAAGACGCTCTCAGGATGGGGATCGTCAGCAGGATCATTCCCGCCGCGCAATTCGAAGAAGAAACCAAAAAAATCACGCAGGATTTGGCGGCGGCCGCGCCGCTTTCGGTTCGAGATTCGAAACATGCCATGACGAGCAATGACCGCGCCGCGCTGGCGGCCGCGCTGGACGAGGAAATAAGGCTGCAGATTCACTGCTTCCAGTCGGAAGACTGCCTGGAAGGGCTGAACGCGTTTATCGAGAAGCGCAAGCCGAATTTTCGAGGGCACTGAGCGCGGGATTTATTCGGTGGCGTGGATGCTCATAGAGCGACGGCCCGGAACTCAATTCATAGAAGTAAGCGCTTTAGAAAATGGGAGGAATTCATAAATGTCCGCAACACGCATTGCTACGTTTGATGATTGGGTGGATTTATTCCGCGTTTGGCGCAACGACATCGGCGTGAATTATTCCGAAATCGACAGCTATCATTTCGAAGCGAAGTTCGGACCCACGCGTTCCAATGAAATTGAATTCGGCGCGTTCAAAGGACGCCCGAAATGGCAAAAGGTGCTGGACATTCCGGACCAGCGAATTCGTGATGGCCTGATGAATCTGATTATTTACCAGGGCGACACGGAATTCGCTTCGGTGGAGCAGCAGCGACGCCTCTTCGAGCATTCGCCCAGCGAGCATGATCGCAAATCGCTATGCCGCGTGGTGACCGAAGAAATGCGGCACGGCTGGCAGATGTGCCATCTGCTGATCAATCACTTCGGCTACAGCGGAAAAGTGGAAGCCCAGAAAATGCTGGAACGCCGCGCGTTTGAATCCAAGCGCTTGCTTGGCGCCTTCAATCAGGAAGTGGCCAACTGGCTGGACTTTTTCACCTACACGGATTTCGTGGACCGCGATGGAAAATTCCAGCTCACCATGCTGAGTTATTCGGGATTCGAGCCGCTGGCGCAATCCATGAATCCGATGCTGCGGGAAGAATCGTTCCATCTGGGCACCGGTCATGATGGTCTCAAGCGCATTGTAAAAGCGGAAGTGGTGCCGCTCAATATCGTTCAGAAATACGTGAACAAATGGATTCCGGTGAGCTACGACTTGTTCGGAGTGGATCAATCGAGCTCCGCGCACTGGTTTTACGTTTGGGGCTTGAAAGGACGTTACGACGAGGCCCAGACGCAGCAGGAAGTGGACCTCGGGCACATGAACGAACACAATCGCCATCTNTATTTTCTCGAGTGCGAAAAACTGATCGAGCAGATTAACAAGCACGTCCCGGNGGGCGCNGTNCCGCTTTACGTTCCGNATATGAAGTTCAACCGGCACATCGGGGAGTTTGCCGATCAGTCCTACAGCGTGACCGGTGAGCTGCTGTCCCCGGANAAATATGCGGAGCACTTGAAGGAAACTCTGCCGCAGCCGGAAGATATCAAGTTGGTGGGCGAGATACAGGACACCGAGCCGAAGTGGGTTTCTCCGAAAGGGAGCATGGACTTATCGTGACGGCTCGGTCGGAAGCGGAAGTTACGAGCCGCGGTTACACCTTTAGCGAACTGATGGTTGCGGCGGCGGCCAGGGAAATCGGCGACGGGGAACTGGTATTCGTGGGAATGCGTCTGCCGATGCTGGCTTTCCTGGTTGCCCGGCGTACGCACGCTCCGCGCGCTGTGGGACTTTTCGAAAATGGCGTCGTCCGCGAAACACCTTCGCTTGAACTTCTTTACACCATGGGCGATCCGCCCAATCTTCTTCACGCCACGCAATGCGGTCAAATGCTCGATGTGATGTCTTTGCTGCAACAAGGCCGCGTGAATGTCGGATTTCTCGGCGCGGCGGAAGTGGACCGCTTCGGCAATCTGAACACTACCTGGGGTCATCGAAATAAAGAAATGCAGCGCTTGCCGGGATCGGGCGGCGCTTGCGATATTGCTTGCCTCGCGCGGCGGACAGTAGTTTTACTGGCGCACGAGCGGGGCCGGCTAACTGAGCGCGTTGGACACATCACGTCGCCAGGGTACGGCAGCGGCAACGGTTGGCGGCGAGCACAGGGCCTGCCCGCGAATTCTGGCCCTTCGGCTGTGATCACAACGCTTGGTGTGGTTCGCTTCGGCGACGACGGCGAAGCTTTTCTGGCTTCGGTTCATCCGGGAGTGAGCGTGGAAGAAGTGTTGGCCAATACCGGCTGGACGCTGCGTGTGGCTGATGATCTTGTTGAAACGCCAGCGCCTCGCGATGAGGCGCTGGCCGTAATGCGCGAGATGGATCCAAATCATTTCTGGACTCGCTGAAATCGAGTCGCGCCTAAAAGTTATGGCTGAATCAAAATTGATGACGATGCGCGACGCGATCGCGCGGCACGTGCCATCCGGCTCGATGGTGCTTCTCGGCGCCCAACTGGAACAGATGATTCCGTTCGCAGCGGGGCACGAGCTGATACGGCAAGGGCGCCGCGATCTCACGGTCGTGGGTCCTATCTCGGACATTTTGTTCGACCAAATGATAGGCGCGGGATGCGTTTCGCGCGTGATGGCCGCGTGGGTGGGAAATGTTTCGGCTGGAGTGGGATACTGTTTTCGCCGGGCGGTGGAACACGCGGTTCCGCGAAAAATCGAAGTCGTGGATTATTCGAATTTTACGATGGCGCTCGCGCTGCATGCCGCGGCGCTGGGTGTGCCGTTTCTGCCGACCTACGCGACGCTGGGCAGCGACCTTTTGAAGAAGAACGGAAATTTGCGCGAGTTTCCTTCGCCTGTCAGCGAAGAAAAACTTGTTGCAGTGCGCGCGCTGCGGCCGGACGTGGCGATTTTGCACGTGCAACGCGCGGATGCTCAAGGCAACGCGCACATTTGGGGCAGCCTCGGCGTGGCCGTCGATGGTGCCCGAGCGGCCAGGAAAATAATCATCGTGGCGGAAGAAATCGCCGAGCCCAGCGTGATTTCTTCAGACCCCAATCGCACGCTGGTGCCGGGATTTTTGGTTGAAGCGGTGGTGCACGAGCCGGGCGGAGCGCATCCTTCGCCGGTACAGGGATATTACGGACGCGATCATGCGTTTTTCGCGCAGTACCACGAGCAGACCCGGCGCGTGGAGGATTTTGAGGATTGGCTTGCGCGGTGGGTGGTGCATGCGAGCGACCGGGGCGAATATTTGACGCAGGTCGGTGCGGAGCGAATACAGAGCTTGGGAGTGAAAGAGCACGCGTATACTGCTCCCGCGGATTTCGGCTACTGATGACGGAAGATCTCTACGCAAACATGGAAGTGGCGCCAGGCGAAGTGAAAGACATGCTCGCGCGAGGCGAGAAGCTACTTTTCGTAGACGTCCGCGAAAAATGGGAGTACGACACTACGCACATTGAAGGCTCGGTGCTGATTCCGCTGCGCGAGATCCCGGCGAATCTGGCGCGGCTGGAAGCAGCGAGTGAGCTTGTGCTGTTCTGCCACCACGGGATGAGAAGTTTGGATGCCGCAGCGTGGTTGCGCTCGCAAGGCGTGGAAGGCGCGCGGTCGATGGCCTGGCGGAATTGACCGCTGGTCCGCCGAGATCGATCCGAACGTACCGCGGTATTGAAGGCGAAGTTTTGCGCGAGGAATCAACCATGGCCGTTAAGAAAGCTACTAGGAAAGCGCCGAGTCGCGGGGCCAAAGCCGGAAAGAAAGTTCAATTCCTGCATAAGCCTTCGTGCACGACCTGCCGCAAAGCGCGGGCCTACATGGAAAACCTAGGTTTCGGCATGCATTTTCGCGATCTGGGGAAAGAGCGATTGAGCGCGGCGGAACTCGAAAAGTTGATCGGCGACCGCGATCACGTACCATTTCTGAACACGCGCAACGAGCTTTACCGTAGGAAGAAAATGAAGGACCATCCGCCGTCGCGCAACGAAGCAATTCGGATGATGGCGGAAGAACCGAATTTGATTCGGCGTCCGGTAATTGTCGCGGGCGGCCGTGTGGTCCTCGGATTCGATCAACAGGGGATTGATCGAATTTAGCCGCAGAGTGAACTGCGTTTTGCAGCACGTTGTCGGGGGAAACTGAGCTTGCCGCCAATTATAGACATTCATATTCACGTGCAGCCCAACGACGCGATCAAGCCGGAAGCTCGTGAATTAATTCGCCGGGGACGCCGGGACTACGACGAGGTGCTGAAGTTCGGGGAGAGCGCCAAAGAATTCCTGAAGTTTTTAGATGAGGCGGAAATCGAGCGAGCGGGAATCATCAACTACGTCAGCCCGGACGTGATTGGATACACCGCGGAAGTCAACGATTGGGTGGCAAACTATTGTTCCGCTGATCCGCGGCGCCTGCTTGCGTTCGGTTCCGTGCATCCAAAATATATTTTCGATGCGCGCGCGGAAGTGACCCGGCTGAAAAAACTTGGCATTCGCGGGTTAAAAGTTCACCCCTCCCATCAATTGTTCGCGCCTAACGAATATCGCAACGGCCTGGGGCCTTTGCGCGCGATGTACGAGAGAGCGGAAGAAGTTGGCCTGCCGGTGATGATTCACACAGGCACATCGATTTTCCCCGGCGCGCGAAACGTGTACGCGCAGCCTATGCTGGCTGACGATGTCGGCGTGGATTTTCCCAACTTGGTCGTAATCCTGGCGCATGGCGGGCGCCCGCTGTGGATGAACGAGGCTTTTTTTCTCGTTCGCCGGCACAAGAACATGTACATGGATATCTCCGGGATACCTCCGCAAAAACTGCTGGAACATTTTCCTCGAATCGAGGAGATTGCGGACAAAGTTCTGTTCGGGACGGACTGGCCGGGGCCTGGTGTTCCCGGAGTGCGGGGAAACATCGAGAAGTTTCGCGCGCTGGCAATATCGCCGGACGCGCAGCAGAAGATTCTGTACGATAATGCAGCGCGGCTTTTTCCAGTTTGAGCGAGGTCTGTGAATGGACATAAAAACCATCGGAGTGATTGGCGCGGGAACGATGGGGCGAGGAATTGCGTACGCGGCGGCCTTTGGCGGATACCGCACGGTGCTCGAAGACGTTTCTCCTGAAATGCGCGAGCAAGGCGCCGCCTATGTTTCTCAAACGCTGGAAGATGGAGTATCGCGTGGAAAGGTGACGCCGCAGCAGAAAGAGTCGGCGCTTAGAAATCTTACGACCGCGCGTTCGGTGGAGGACGTTTGCCGCGAAGCGGATCTTCTGATCGAAGCTGTTCCGGAAGAAATGGAAGTGAAGCTCGAGATTTTCACCATCTTCGACAAGTTCGCGAAGCCCGGCGCGATTCTGGCCAGCAACACCTCTTCGCTTTCCATCACGGAAATGGCGTCCATTACGTTTCGCGCGGAAGATTGCATCGGCATGCATTTTTTCAATCCCGTGCCGAAGATGAAATTGCTGGAAGTCGTGCGCGCGCTGGAAACTTCTGAAGCGACCCTGCAGGCGTGCGTGGAAGTGGGACGCCGGATGGGCAAGGAAGTGGTGGTGATACGCGAATCGCCGGGATTCGTCACCAGCCGCATCAACGCCATGATTGGCAACGAAGCTTTTTACATGCTGCAGGAAGGCGTGGCCAGCGCCGAGGACATCGATAAGGCTCTGAAATTGGGACTGAATCATCCGATGGGCCCGTTTGAGCTTGTGGACCTGGTGGGTTTGGATGTGCGCCTTAATATTCTGGAATACTTGCACAAAACGCTGGGAGAAAAATACCGGCCGTGCCCGCTGCTGGCGCAGTATGTGAAGGCGGGGCGTACCGGGCGGAAGTCAGGCCGCGGCGTGTACGAATACGCAAAAGACGCGGCAAAGAAATAATTCTGCAGCTTCAATGCAATACTCGCTGGGAAGGATTTTCTTGAAGATGAACATTGCCGATCGGATTGAAATTATCGAAGGCGACCTGACCGAGATGGACGTGGACGCCATTGTGAATGCTGCGAACAACGATTTGCAACTGGGAGGCGGCGTTGCGGGAGCGATCCGCCGAAAGGGCGGCCCCGAAATCCAAAAAGAATGCGATGCCATCGGCCAGGTGCCGGTGGGTGGCGCGGCAATCACCACGGGCGGAAAGTTAAAAGCTCGCTACGTGATACACGCTGCGAGCATGCAGCTTGGCGGAAAAACGTCCGCGCACTCGTTGCGCAGCTCCACGGCGCATTCGCTGCGAATTGCGGCGCAAAAGGGACTCAAGACCATCGCCTTTCCAGCGGTGGGGACGGGCATCGCGGAATTTCCGCTGCGCGAATGCGCCGAAATTATGCTGCGTGAAGTGGCCAAGCATTTCGAGCAGCCTACATCGCTCGAGAAGATCGATTTCGTTCTGTTCGACAAAGAGGCGCTGAAAAGCTTTGCAAGCGTATGGACGGAACTGCAGGCCAAGAGCTTTCTATGAGCGAATTGCTCGCAGATAAGGTGCGGCATCAGCTCGTGCGTTACGAGCATCCGCTTTTTGATTTTGAAGCGCGCTCTGCGGAAGGTGGCGTGGAAGTAGAGATCCGCTACAAACCCACAAACGCGGAAGTGCACAATTATACTTTCAAGCTCCAGCCGCGCGAAATTGAACATTCGCAATTTCCATGGACTTTCCAAAAACAACTCTACGACTGCCTGCACGATTACATCATCGAGATGTTTACGCGCAACCCGCAGCGCGTGAATTGATGGCCTCGCGCAGCGAGCCGACGCCGCTCGCACTCATCCTCGCGGAGCGGATTCGTTCGCATGGCCCGATCACATTTGCCGAATATATGGAGGCGTGCCTCTATCACCCGGTGCACGGGTATTACACCAAAGCGGAACGGCAGCCCGGGCGCGATTATTTTACGAGCGCGGACGCAAGGCCGCTTTTTGGGCGGCTCTTAACGCGGCAATTACAGGAAATGTGGTGCGTGCTTGGACGCCCAGATTCATTCCAGCTTGTGGAAGCCGGAGCCGGGACAGGCCGATTGGCCAAGCAAATTCTCGATTTCACCGCCGAGGCGTGGCCTGATTTTTACCAGGCGCTACGGTTTATTGCAGTTGAACGATCAACGGCACGCCGCTCTCTGCAATCTAATGTTCTGAACGCGCACATTGCGCGAGGTAAGTTCTTGTCTCAAGACGAACTGCCGGATGAAGTCGCTTGCGGCTGCATTTTCTCAAACGAACTTATCGACGCGATGCCGGTTCATCGCCTAGTACGCGAAGGCAGCGATCTGCGCGAAATTTATGTCGGACTCGGCAGGAACGGGTTGTGCGATGAAATGGGACTGCTATCTTCGGGCGAGCTCAGCGAATATTTATCGCAACAGAACATCCATTTGCGCGAGGGACAGCAAGCGGAAGCGAATCTTGCCGCTTGCCGCTGGATCAAACAAGCAGGGAAGCTACTCCAGCGTGGATTTATCGTAACAATTGATTATGGGCATGAAGCACAGGAGCTTTACGACGAGCGGCATATGCGAGGCACTTTGCTTGCTTACGAGCGTCACCGAGCCGGCGAGGATTGGTTTCGCGCGCCGGGCGAACAGGATTTGACGGCGCACGTCAATTTCAGCGCGCTCGACTTATATGGGCGAAGAAGCGGACTCGTTCAAACTGGATTTATCTCTCAAAGCAAGTTTTTGCTTGCGCTCGCGCGCCACGGCAATTTTTCGGATTTGCAATCGGACGAGATGACCGAGGTGGAACAAACGCAGAGACGGCTTCTTTTCAAGACGTTAATCAACCCGGAAGGAATGGGTGAAACTTTTCAGGTTCTCATTCAACACAAAGGAATCGAACCGGGAAATCTCGCCGGACTTCAACCACTCTAGTCCGCCAACTCCGAATATTCCAGTTTCCCTCAGCTCTATGGGCGTTTCTTGAGGACCGGCTTGTCCGGGTCGGCGGCAGCGGGCGCGTTTGCAGCAGGGGCAGCGGGGGTTGCACCGGCGGGCGCGGCGTCCGCGACGGCGTCGCCGGTGTACGGCCGCTGCAAATATTTTCCAGCTTCCTGCTGCGCCCCGGCGGTATCGTCACCGAGATGCTGCGCTAAACTGTACTCGTTGACGGCGCGTTCGCGCTGGCCGAGAATATCGTAAATTTTTCCGATATAAATGTGGCACCACACGTCGACCCACTTGGGGTCCAGGTCGCCGCCGAGCGCGGCGCGAAAGGCATTCGCAGCGGACTGAAAGTTTTTCTGGTTAAACATAGCTTCGCCCATGCGGAAATGAGCGAGCGAGTTGCTGGATTGAAGATCCAGAGCGTGCTGATATTCCTGGATAGCCTCGTAGTATTGGCCGTTTTCGGCGAAGCCTTCGCCTCTTGCAACGAACGCGCGGATTCGCAAACGCGGACTGGACTTCAGCATATTATTATTGGGATCGATCACGATTCCGTACGGCTTTGGCCGGCCGAACGTGTCGATCTCGAATGCCTGCGTTGTTCCGGTCACCAGGATCTTCTTGTATTCTGGGTTTCCTTCCGTGTCCACGCGGATTTCAACCGGCATGCGAAATGTATCGAGATCCTGGTGAATCTTGCCCACGACTTTGAAACCCTTTCTCGTGCGATAGACGATAAATTCAAGTTTGAATTCCGGAATGCCTGTTGAATTCACCCACTGCGAGAAGAACGAAACAAGATTGATGGGCGGCTCGCCTTTCTTCGGAGGCGGAACCTTTGTGTAAGCCATCTTTTCGAAGTCGGCGATGTTCGCGTTTTTGCCTTCGTACTTCTTATAGAACTCGTGCAGCAGCGCGGTAAAGTCATCGTCTCCGATTTCGGTGCGGAGCATGTGAAAAACCAGAGCGCCCTTGTCGGCGACCACCGATCGGTATTCGTTTGAGAATGTCTGCAAGCGGCCGGCCTGAGAAATGGGCGCGGTGTCCTCGTACATCAACGCGCCCACCGCAAAATCTTCGAGGGCTCGGTGCAGGCCGGCGCTGCCATCGCTCTGNTCCGCATACATGGCTTCGGCATAGCGCGAGAGGCCATCCGTCAGCCAGGTATCGGACGAAGTGGCGGGAAGGACGCGGTCACCCCACCACTGTTGCGATGCGAGTTGGGAGATCATTCGATCGTTGGCTTTTGTAGTCCATTGCCGGGCGCTGATCAGCAGCAATCCGGGAGCGGAATATCCGGGCAAACTACCGTCGGGCATCTGCGCGATCGTAAACGGCGGAGGCGCATTTTCTTGAAGTGGCCCGAACGCATCGGTGTAATACAAAATAATATGCGCCAGCGAATTTCCATACGCGGTTGCGGTGGACGCCTGGACCGGCGGCGTAAACACAGAAACGGTGATTCCTTCCGTTTGTACAGGATTGAGCTGCAACGCTCCCGCGACGAAAGTGCCTACCGGACCTGGGCGGTCGCAATGAAAAACGTAGGACGCCTGGCCCTCGCCCTTTCCGATGCCCGGCTGCATCGTCGGCGGATCCGCCTTGCCCGTGCCGGTGACGTACATCGTATCGGGCGTGATTATTTTGAAGGTGCCGGTGTAGCGATTCGCGGGATAATTTGTGAGCGGAAACCAGCGCGCGGGAAGTAGCAGATACGCCGAAGTTTTATCAATCGAAGCGAATCGCACGCCTCTCGTCGGGCTGTCATCCTCGCTCGAAATCGGCCCTGTGTAATCAAACTCGAGAGTTACCGGCTGCCCAGGAGCCACGGCATCAGGAAGTCCGACGGTCAACAGGAGCGGATAAGTTCTATCGCGCTCGAATTCCAGCGGCTTCCCGCCCGGAATGCGGATCAAGTTCAGTTTCAAATCCTGATGCAACTCGACGACTACAGTGCGCGAAACTTCGTTGGCAATAAAATCCACGCGAGCCAGACCCGAGATGGTCTGGTCCTCGGGGTGCAGCAAGACCTGCACGTCGTAATGATCCGCGCGAAACGGGAAGCGGCGCGGCGATTGCGCCGGCACCGTGACTGCCATCAGAAGCGACAGAGCCAGGAGGACGAGCAGCCGATGAGTCTTGTGCAAGAAACCCTCTCACGAAAAGCAGACTATTCGCTTCTGTCTAAGATACAGGAGTCCCGCGCGAAGTTGCCCGCAAGTACCACGCGGAAAAGGTTACAACATCTGCGCGAAAATGTCCGCTGCACGCTCGATTGCGCCACCCGGGCCAAGCTTGGCACGCACCTCAGCCAGGCCTGATTTCATCTCCTCACGAGCGGCCGGCCAATCCAGCAGGCGGCGAACTTGCGCTTCGACTGCGGCTGGCGTGAAATCATCCTGAATTAACTCCGGAACCACGCCTCTCTCCGCTATCAGATTCACCATGCTGAAAAAGGGCGTCCGAATCATTCGCCGCAGGATGGCTGCGGAAATCGGGCTAACGCGATAAACGAC
>JGI12631J13338_1000182_pt1 | contig 20167 bp, 18 predicted proteins | sample BlaSpr_A8_Ref_O1_FD_13338 | JGI IMG/M metagenome (IMG submission 13338) | reverse complement strand
GCAGGGCGTGGGCAAGTCGGTAGTCGACCCGCGCGGTGCGCGGATCATCGGGGTTGGCGAGTTCCACGCAGGCCGCCAATGCCGCCGAGATGATGTCGCGGTCCCCGCGCAGTCCGCAGTGTGGGCNGTCATGAGTGCGGTGCTTCAACGTTTTCACCCGTGCACGACCAGTCGATCACCGCGATCAGCAAGAACTACCGGCGCAGCGTCAACACCCAAATCCTCATCGGCGCGCAGCGCCGCACCCTGATCACAGTCGGCCGCTGCTGGCCCGGCAGCCGCAACGACGTCATCGTGGCCCGCCACACCGTCGCCCATCTGCTCGACGGCACCTGGCCAATCCTGGGCGACGGCCGATACCGCGGCATCGACACGATCACCAGTCCGCGCCGAGCAACCGACAGCCCGGATCATCCGCGACGACCACTACCGCAAACACCGGCGTATCCGCGCCCGCGTCGAACACGTCATCGCCCGGCTCAAAGACTGGCAAATCCTGCGGCAATGCCGACGACGCGGCCAAGCCATCAACCACAGCCTCCACATCGTCGCCGGACTCTGGAACCTCAAGAACCAGGGACAATTACGGGTCAACTCTTCGGCTGGGCCCGGGCTCCGCAGGTAACGACGGCTAACAGGCTTACTCACGGCTCATGAGGGCTAGTGTCGCGAACATGAGCTTTCCGGATAATGCCCTGGCCGCGGGCGAGCAGGTGATCCTGCACAACCATCCGCACTGGAAGCGCTTGATCTGGCCCGCCCTGGTTCTCATCCTGGCGACCGGGCTGGCGACGTTCGGCTCCGGGTACGTCAACTCGACGCATTGGGAGCAGGTCGCCAAGAACGTGATCTACGGGGTCATCTGGGGGGTCTGGCTGGTGATCGTCGGCTGGCTGACCCTGTGGCCCTTCCTGAGCTGGGTGACCACACATTTCGTCGTCACCAATCGGCGGGTGATGTATCGGCACGGTGTGCTGACCCGCACCGGGATCGACATCCCGATGGCACGGATCAACAGTGTGGAGTTCCGGGACCGGGTTCTGGAGCGGCCGTTTCGCACCGGGACGCTGATTATCGAGTCGGCGTCACAAGATCCGCTGGAGTTCTACGACATTCCGCGCCTGCGCCACGTGCACGCGCTGTTGTATCACGAAGTTTTCGACACCCTGGGCTCGGAGGAGTCGCCCAGCTGAGGTGCCCGAGCCAAATCCGCGCGGCGGGCCCGGTTGCGCCAGGCGCGCAGCAGGGTGACATTGCCGCCCTCGAGGGTGTCCTCGAAGACTTCGGCGATACCGCCGGCAGTAAGAGCGGATTCCAGCGCGATGTCCGGGTTGCGGACGAACTGTTCGGGAAACACCCAACGCCGGAACGCCCAGAAGCGGAACGCCATCTGCAGCAGGTTGCCGATGATGTAAGCCGAGATGAAGTCGGCGATGTTTTCCATGGTCAAGGACACCATCGGCTCCCGCAGCTGCAGGATGTAGCTGGAGAACCACAAAGGTGCCATGCTCAGCAGCACCCCGACACCGCTGAACGCGAAAAACAGCAGCGCCTCGTGATGACGCTCGCGCCCGCCGCGATTGCGGAAGCTCCATTCCCGGTTCAACACGTAGGACGCGATGACCGCGACAATTCCGGCGATGACCTTGGCCGTTACCGGCTTGGGCTCGAGAATTGTCAGCTTCAGCGTGTAGAAAATAGCCGAGTCGATAATAAATGTNGTGCCNCCGACGATGGCGAATTTGATCAGTTCGTGGTGGCGTTCGGCATAGGGCTGAATGACCCCGGGCAGGCGTGCGATTGTGGCATCGGCAAAGGACACAACATGTGAGTGTACGGACGGACGCGAATTCGGCGCAAAATGGTACATAACGATTGGGCGTCACGGCCGCTCAACACGCCGGGAGTGACCGTGACAACATGGTGGCCGTGCCGAGTACCCGCAGCCCACTGGTTGCACCTGTTGTCGCGATGGTCGGCGGTGGTCAGCTTGCCCGGATGACCCACCAGGCCGCGATCGCGCTGGGGCAGAGCCTGCGGGTGCTGGCCACCGCTGATGACGAACCCGCCGCGCAGGTCACCCCCGATGTTGTGATCGGCTCGCACACCGATCTGGAAGACCTACGCAGGGTCGCTGCGGGGGCCGACGCGCTGACTTTCGACCACGAACACGTCCCAACCGAGCTGCTGGAAAAGCTGGTCGCCGAAGGTGTCAATGTGGCACCGCCGCCACAAGCTTTGGTGCACGCCCAGAACAAGCTCGTCATGCGGCGGCGGTTGGAGGCGCTGGGCGCCGCAGTGCCTCGCTACGCCGGTATCGACAGCCTTGCCGGCCTCGACGAGATAGACGCCTTCGCGCAGCGTGTCGGTGGTTCGAAAGAAGCCCCGATCGTGGTCAAAGCCGTCCGTGGGGGGTACGACGGCCGGGGCGTGCAGATGGCCCGCGACCTGGCCCACGCTCGCGAGATCGCCGGCGCATATTTGGCTGACGGGGTTCCGGTGCTGATCGAGGAGCGAGTGCAACTGCGGCGCGAGTTGTCGGCGATGGTGGCGCGCTCGCCGTTCGGTCAGGGCGCGGCGTGGCCGGTCGTGGAGACGGTGCAGCGGGACGGGATCTGCGTGCTGGTGATCGCCCCCGCGCCGGCGCTGCCCGACGATGTGGCTGCCGCGGCGCAGCAGCTGGCGTTGCGGTTGGCGGTCGAACTCGGTGTCGTCGGCGTGCTCGCGGTCGAGCTGTTCGAGACGACTGGCGGTGCACTGCTGGTCAACGAACTCGCGATGCGACCGCACAACTCCGGACACTGGACCATGGACGGCGCGCGCACCAGCCAATTCGAACAACATCTGCGGGCGGTGCTGGACTATCCGCTCGGCGATACCGACGCCATCGCGCCGGTGACGGTGATGGCCAATGTGCTGGGCGCCGCGCAGCAGCCGACGATGAGCCCGGCGATGACGATGGACGAGCGGTTGCACCACCTGTATGCGCGCATGCCCGACGCGCGGGTTCACCTCTACGGCAAGGCTGAGCGCCCTGGTCGCAAAATCGGGCACATCAACTTTCTGGGCACTGACATAGACCTGCAAAACCCAGCGAGGCTGCGCGAAAGAGCTGAGCTGGCGGCACACTGGTTGTCACACGGGCAGTGGACGGACGGATGGGATCCACATCGCGCCGGCGACGATGCAGAGCGAAGCGATGAGGAGGAGCGGCGCCCATGATTCGCGCCGGCGACGATGCAGAGCGAAGCGATGAGGAGGAGCGGCGTACATGACCCGTCATCCCCGGGTCGCGGTGATCATGGGCAGCGACAGCGACTGGTCGGTGATGCAGGATGCCGCCCAGGCGCTGGCCGAGTTCGACATCCCGACCGAGGTTCGGGTGGTCTCGGCGCATCGCACCCCTGCAGTGATGTTCGACTATGCGCGCGGGGCGGCCGACCGCGGCATCGAGGTGATCATCGCAGGTGCCGGTGGCGCCGCGCACCTGCCCGGCATGGTCGCCTCGGCGACGCCGCTGCCGGTGATCGGGGTGCCGGTGCCGCTGGCCCGGCTGGACGGTCTCGACTCTCTGTTGTCGATCGTGCAGATGCCGGCGGGGGTTCCGGTGGCCACGGTCTCTATCGGCGGCGCCCGCAACGCCGGCTTGCTGGCGGTTCGCATTCTTGGATCGTCGGACCCGCAGCTACGGAAGCGGATCGTCGCTTTCCAGGACCAGTTGGCCGAAACTGTGCGGGCCAAGGACGCGGCGCTGCAGGAGCGTCAGGGTAAGGTTACCGACGAGTAGCAAGGAGGCCGAGATGGCTGGATGGGCGGGAAACCCGTTATTTGATGTGTTCCAATTGCCCGAGGAGCACCAGGAGTTGCGGGCGGCGATCCGCGCGTTGGCGGAAAAAGAGATCGCCCCGCACGCGGCCGATGTGGACGAGAATTCCCGCTTCCCGCAGGAGGCCCTGGACGCGCTGAATGCCTCCGGCTTCAACGCGGTCCACGTGCCCGAGGAGTACGGCGGTCAGGGTGCGGATTCGGTGGCCTCGTGCATCGTCATCGAGGAAGTCGCCCGCGTCGACGCATCCGCTTCGTTGATTCCCGCGGTCAACAAGCTGGGCACCATGGGCCTGATCCTGCGCGGTTCCGAGGAGTTGAAGAAGCAGGTTCTGCCGTCGATCGCCGACGGCGCCGCGATGGCCTCCTACGCTTTGAGTGAGCGCGAAGCCGGCAGCGACGCGGCGTCGATGCGGACCCGGGCCAAGGCCGACGGGGACGACTGGATTCTCAACGGCGCCAAGTGCTGGATTACCAACGGCGGAAAGTCGAGTTGGTACACGGTGATGGCGGTAACCGATCCGGACAAGGGCGCCAACGGCATCTCGTCGTTCATGGTGCACCAGGACGACGAGGGGTTCGCCGTCGGTCCCAAAGAAAAGAAGCTCGGGATCAAAGGTTCGCCGACCACCGAGCTGTACTTCGAGAACTGCCGCATCCCCGGCGATCGGATCATTGGTGAACCGGGTACCGGCTTCAAGACTGCGCTGGCCACGTTGGACCACACCCGTCCCACGATCGGCGCGCAAGCCGTCGGTATCGCCCAGGGCGCGGTCGACGCTGCTATCGCCTACACCAAGGACCGCAAGCAATTCGGCGAGTCGATCAGCAGCTTCCAAGGCGTGCAGTTCATGCTGGCCGACATGGCGATGAAGGTGGAGGCGGCGCGGCTGATGGTCTACAGCGCCGCCGCCCGCGCCGAACGCGGTGAAACGAATCTGGGCTTTATCTCGGCGGCGTCGAAATGTTTTGCCTCCGACGTTGCGATGGAGGTCACCACCGATGCCGTTCAGCTGTTCGGGGGCGCCGGCTACACCCGAGACTTCCCGGTCGAGCGGATGATGCGCGACGCCAAGATCACCCAGATCTACGAGGGCACCAATCAGATTCAGCGCGTGGTGATGTCGCGGGCGCTGCTGCGCTGATTCTTGTTTGCACTGGTTTCCGATCTCTTGGGAAAAGCGCAACGCCAGCGAATAGGGTCCACCATTACGACCAAGGCCGCGCTATCGGCAACCATTCGGGATGGCAGAGGCCACGCGTCGGGTCTTGCCGGCGCACCGGCCGTAACCGGAATGTCGTCACACGAGCAAAGGCATTACCGCGGCTAAGGGGTGCTAGGTGAAAGACGTGGTTCGCCTTGCGCGCCCACCACATGACCGGGCGCTGATGCCGGTGCGTGCTCCTGGCGGTGCTGGTGGAAGACCTGATCGCAGACGCGGTCGTCAGATCGACGAGTTCTTGCTTCAGATCGTGCGCCTTGGTGTCTGAAGTCGGACGCGGAGATTTTCGTTGCAGCTGGCCATGATTCGTCAGCTACAGCATGCCGGCAGGCTCAGCAGGACGCACAATGCCGTTCTGATCTACCTCGTACACATGGGCCGTCGAGATGTCGAAGAACATACCAAAGACCGTTAAAGCACCAGAGGCCTTTGCGGCGGCCAAGATCGGATTGCGGGTCAGCCTTTCCATCTGGATGACCACATTCACGATGCTCAGCTGGTCGGCCTCGCTGAGGCCGTCGGACTTGGCGCTCAAGCGTGCCGGATGGTGATCCTGGTACGCGGCGAGACTATCGCGTGCATGTTCGAGCCAGTGGCCAAACGCTGTAGTCGCTTGATTCGTGCCGTCGTCAAGCAGTGCCGTCATCGCACCGCACGACGAATGTCCGCAGACGACAACCGAAGTCACACCCATCTCGTTGAACGCGACGTCGAGCGCGGCGTCGACGGATCGGTCGGCCGGATCGGCCGGTACCAGATTGCCGACGTTGCGGACGACGTATAGGTCACCAGGCCCGCTGGCGGTGATGACGTCGGGCATGATCCGCGAGTCGGAACACGTGAGGAACACCGTATCCGGTCTCGTTGAATCGGTCAGCTCAGCAAGCCGGGGATATAGCTCTCCGCGACCGCTGCGATGGTACTCACTGACGCCGTCGAGAATCGAAGCGTCGGCGTCGTCTCGATCGCCGTTGTCGCGCGATGGCCACGAAATGTCGCGCGATGGCCACGAAATCGGTCCTATCGACCGAGGCAGGTAGTGACGCCTGGGCCGAGTGGTGTGTGCGTGGCGCAGCTTCGCGGGCGTCGTCTCGACAATAGCGACCACTCCGCCCGTGGCCTCGTGAGCGGTTTTCCAATCGGAAATGGTCTCGGAAACCGCCTCATCGATGTAATCCGCGTTGAGCGTGAGCCGCACATGAGATCCCGGCGGCACTTCGGACAGCACCTTGGTCAGGCGGGGCAAAAGCAGGAAGCTGAGCGTACCGTCGATATCGATCCGCCACTGCGTCGATTGCTCGTCGCCACCATACGGCCTGACCTCGATGGGTGCGCGTACCACCCGGGTCAACAGAATGGCTATCGCGAAGCCAAGGCCGATGGCCACACCCTCTAGTAGGTTGAGGAACACCACACACACGATGGTGATGGTGTAGATCGCGAAATTGCCTGTGCTCCAGGCAAGTTTGATGTGGGCCAACTTGACGAGCTGGACACCGATCACGATGAGCAGGCCGGCGAGCGCCGCCTTGGGAATAAGTTCCACCAGTCTGGTAAACAACGACGCGAACAGCAGGATCCATACGCCGTGCAGAACTGCCGACATCCGGGTGCGGGCGCCGGCCGCCACGTTGGTGGAGCTGCGCACGATGACGCCGGTGACTGGCAGCCCGCCGAGCAATCCCGAGACCATATTCGCGCTGCCTTGCCCGATCATCTCTCGGTTGAAGTTGGTGCGCGGCCCGGTGTGCAGCTTGTCGATACCGACCGCCGACAGCAGCGATTCGACACTGGCGATGAGGGCAACCGTGAGGACCCCCAAGACTATTTCGCTGATCTCGTGCGCCCACGCCTCCCCGCCAGGGGCCGTTGGAGGAAGTTTGGGCAAGGCAATGGCATCGAGAAAGTTGGCCGAGAGCGTGATTCGGTCGACACCTTCCAGCCCCGCAGCTTCTGCAACTGCGGTCGCCACCACGATGGCCACGAGTGCGCCAGGGATGAGGCGGACCTTGGCGGGCAGCTTTGGCCACAACAACAGAATGGCGATGACCAGCCCGCCAACGATCACTTCGTGCAGTTCGTGATGGAGGATGCCGCTAGGTAATGCCTTGACGTTCTCCCACGCCGAGCGCCGTGACGAGCCACCCATCAGGACGTGAATTTGCTGCAAAACAATGGTGACACCGATGCCCGCCAGCATGGCGTGTACCACGACCGGCGCAACCCCCAGCGCGGCGCGAGCCACCTTAATCACCCCGAACAGGATCTGCAGCGCACCCGCGCACATCGTGATCACGCAGGTCATCTGCCAACCGAAATCATCGATCAGTCCGGCGACCACCACAGTGAGACCCGCGGCCGGCCCGCTGACCTGAAGCGCCGACCCGCCAATGGAGCCGGCGACAATGCCGCCCACCACCGCGGCGATCAAACCGGACACCAGCGGAGCCCCGGATGCGATGGCGATTCCCAGCGAAAGAGGCAGCGCAACAAGAAAGACGACCAGCGAGGCGGGAAGGTCGTATCGCAGATTGCGCAGCAATGCCCCGGAAGCAAGGCGCATCGACTCATTCTGGATGGCCAGCGAATGTCGCGCTAGCCCCAATCTCGCCGCATAGCGGTTACATAGATTCCGAATGCCGCCGGGCGAACCAGGTGATCAGCCGCCCGAGGATGATCAGCAGCAGCAGGAACAGGATCAGCAAAAAGGCCGCGTCATAGGACAGGTCCTGGGCCGTTTTCGACGGCAGGTTGTAGAAGGTTCAGATCGGATATGTCAGGTATCCGACCGGCGATCCGGTGAGTTGTCCGGTCGGCAGCTACGCCGACCAACCCGCCGTGTACAGCATCGGTGCCGTCTCGCTGATCGCCAGCGCGAGGGCCACCAGCATGCCGGTGACGATCCCGGGGATGGCCGGCTTCAGCACGATCTTGCGCAGGGTCCAAATGACCGGCAGCCCGAGTGCCTCTGCTCCTTCCCGGTACGACGTCGGCACCTGACCGAGTGCCGACTCGGTAGCCTTGGTGATGTACGGAATGCTCATCACCGACAGCACCAATACCCCGGCAGCCAGGGAAAACCCCCAGTCGAAGTCCACCACGAGTGCGAGATAGCCGACGTAGCCGAGCACGATGGCCGGGATACCGGAGAGCACCTCATAGGCGCCACGCAAAATCGATCGCGTTCTGCCCGTGGCGAATTCGGACAGATAGATCCCGGCCAACACGCTTACGGTGCCACCCACCAGCATGACCCCGAGACCGAGGACCACGGTCCCGACGATGGCGTTGCGTAGGCCGCCGCCGTTGCCCTGGGTGTCCTGCACCAGCACGCTGAAGTGAAACACCGGCAGAGCACGGCTGACTACTCCGATCAGCATCCACAACGTCGGGGTGATCACCACCGCCAGACAGCCGAAGCGGCCCGCCCAGAACAGCGCGTTGACGGTCTTGCGCCGAGTGGTTACCGCCCGCATCGCACACCCATTTCAGACACCTCGCCCGACTGGTAGCGCGGTGCCCGACGCCCGGCGCACCAGCGCACGAGCGGCCACATTCGTCAGCAATGTGATCACCATCAGCACCAGGCTTACCTCGGCGAGCGTCTTTACCGCGAAGTTGGTGGAATCGGTCAGCGCCGAATCCAGCTGCGACACAACGGTGGCGGCGATGGTGGTCATCGTCGAGTAGATGTTGTTGGGCATCGCACCCAACTCCGCGCCGGACACCATTGCGACGGCCATCGTCTCTCCCAGCGCACGTCCAAGTCCCAGCACTACGGCGCCGACGATGCCGCTGGACACCCACGGCAGGGTGACCCTGCGCGCACACTCCCAGTCAGACATCCCCAGCGCGGTCGCGCCCTCGCGGGGCAGCGACGGTACCTGCCGGATCAGGTCACGGCAGGTGCTGGCGATGATGGGAATGATCATCACCGCCAGCACCAGGCCGGACACCAACATGCCCTCTCCGTTACCGGTATTGCCACGAAAGTAGTTGAGCACCGGCGCATTCGGAGCGTTGCGGGCGATCAAGGGGGCGATGTGGTGGGCGATGAACGGCCCGAACGTCATCGCCCCCCACAGGCCGACGACGACACTGGGGATGCCGGCGAGCAATTCGAGCACCATGCCGACGGCCGAGGCGAGACGTCTCGGCAACCGGCCCCAGAGCGGTTCACCGGCGATGAAGTCACCTACCGCTCCGATATCTATGCGCTGGTCTGTGTGTTGGGAGAGTGTTTGACCGGGGCACCGCCCTATCGGGCCGACAGTGTCGAACGGTTGATCGCCGCCCATCTGCTCGATCCGGTCCCGCGGCCCAGCGAGTTGAGGCCCGGACGAGTGCCACCGGCTTTAGACCCGGTGATCGGCAAGGGCATGGCCAAAAACCCGGCGGAGCGATATTTCACCGCCGGTGATCTGGCCGCGGCTGCGCACGACGCGCTCACCGCACCCGAGCAGTACCAAGAAGCCACGATTCTGCGGCAAGGCCAGAACGCGACCCTGCTCGCCAGCAATTACCCGGGTTCGGGCGTCTACCCGCAGGCCCCTCAACCTGACCATTCCGGCGACGAGACCATGGCTCGGCCGCTGCCCTGGGGCACAAGCGGTGGCAACTCGCGTCAACCTGGGTCGTCGGGCCCACCGACATTTAGCCAACAACCGCTTGGGCCCCAGCGTGACTTCACGCGCGGTACCGGCCGGAAACGCAAGCTGTGGATCCTCGTCGGCGCTGCCGTTCTCCTGGTCATCGCCGCCATCGGTACCACCGGATACCTGGGAACGCGCCCGTCGGCGGCATCGAAACAGCCGACGTCTGGACAAACCGTGCTGCCGTTCGACAATATCGACTTCCGCCTCTCCCCAGGCGGGGTAGCGCTGGACAAGGCCGGCGATGTGTACGTCACCAGTGAGGGCATGTACGGGCGGGTGGTGGAGTTGCCGCCCGGGTCGAGCACCCCGACGGTGCTGCCGTTCAGCGGCCTTTACCAGCCTCAGGGGTTGGCGGTGGATAGCGCCGGCACCGTGTACGTCGCCGATTTCAACAACAGGGTGGTGAAGTTGACGGCCGGGTCGACCAACCAGACCGTGCTGCCGTTCACCGGCCTCAATTACCCCGAAGGTGTAGCGGCGGATGGCCAGGGCAGCGTCTATGTCGCCGACCGGGGCAACAACAGGGTGTTGAAGTTGGCGGCCGGGTCGAACACTCCGACAGTGCTGCCGTTGACCGGCCTCAACACCCCCGTGGGGGTGACGGTGGATAACGCCGGGAACATCTACGTCGCCGACCGCGGCAACGACCGGACGGTCAAGCTGGGCGCCTGACCTGCCGGAGCGTCAGGACGCGGTCTCCTGCTCGGAAAGAAACCCGGTGAGAAACATGTCGTTGTGCTGGCCCGCGGCAGGCGGGGGATCGGTGGCCACGGCGTCGAAGCTGGAGTAGCGCGCTGGTGTGCGGATGAGCGTGATGGCGTCGTCGCCGCTGCCGACTTCGATGGCGAGCTCGTTCTCCGCGAACAGCGGCGTGTCGACGACCTGCTTCCAAGTGTGGGCAAGGCAAGCCATGAGGCCGCCTTCGTGTAGCAGCGCAACCCATTCGGCTGCGGTCTTGGCGGCCAGGGCCGACTCCAGTTCGTCGGTCAACTCGGGGTAGTTGAGCGCCCGCGCGCGCTGGTCGATGAATCGCTCGTCGTCGAGGAGGTCGGGCCGGTCGATGATCTGACACAGCTTCGCCCAGTGTTTGGGCACATACGCGCTGAGAACCAGGTACCCGTCGGCGGCCCGGAATGCATCCGATGGTTGGGTGGCAAAGCCGACTCCCTTGCGCCGCTTGGTTTTCGGTGCTTGTTCGGGCTTGGGCTGGTCGCCGCCGGCGCGGTTCAGGTGCATCGTGAACTGGTTGGTCTGCAGGCCGACCGCGACGTCGTACATGGCGACCCGGACTATGTCGGCTACCCCGTGGCGCTCGCGGTTGAGTAGTGCGGCCAGCACCGCCTGGGCCAGCACGTGGCCGCTGGCGTTGTCGACGAGTTGGAAGGGGATGATCTGCGGTTTGCCGGTCGGTGTGGGCATCCCGGTGGTCATGCCGGCCTCGGCGGCGACCATCAGGTCGACGCCGGGCCGGGTGCCATGTGGGCCGTTGCCGCCGAAGGCCGAGAGGCGAGCGTAGATCAGTTTGGGGTTACGCGACCGCAAGTCGTCGGGGCCCAGGCCCATTCTTTCCATGACTCCCGGCCGAAACCCTTCCAGCACCACGTCGGCGGTGTCGGCGAGCCGCAGTATCTGCTGCTTGGCCTCTTCGGTGGTCAGGTCCACTGACACCGATTTCTTGCCCCGGTTGTTGGGCAGAAAATACGTGGCCAGCGGTGGGCGTCCGGGAAGGACCGCGGTAATGTGCCGGGCCGCCTCACCACCGGGGGCCTCGACCTTGATCACCTCGGCGCCCAGGTCGGCCAGCACCTGTCCGGCCAGCGGGCCGGCGACGTTCTGCGTGAAATCGAGTACCCGAAATCCGTCAAGTGGCTTGGCGGCGTTAGCGTTTGGCATCCTGCGGCCTTTCTTCAGCCGGCACTGGTCTCCGGGTGCAGCACCGCGGTGCAGTAGTAATTCCTGGCAAAAGGGGCTTCGGGGTCGCTGTCCTGCAGCGGTAATCCGCTATCGGCCAACAACTGATTGAGCGGTGTGCGAACCGGGCGCCAGCCGCGGTGCGCCAGGTAGGTTGCCACGTCGTTACGGTCGCCGGGGAAGCCCAGATTTTCCAGCTCGACGCCGAGTCCGTGCTGACGCCAGTTCTGGGCGGCGCCGTTCAGAGCCTGCAGGTTGGCAGCCGAATTCAGAAAGATTTCGGCGACCAGCTGACTGCCGTCGGCGCTGAGCGTGGTGATGTTGTCCAGCAGCCGATCCTGGGCGTTTGCCGGCAGGAACCCTAGCAGGCCCTCAGCGGCCCACGCGGCGGGTTGTCCCGTGTCAAAACCGGCCTGACGCAACGCCGACGGCCAATCGTGTCGCAGGTCGATCGCGACGGCACGTACGTCGGCCCTGGGCTCGGCGCCGAGCGCCGCAATCGTGGCGGTCTTGAATTGGATGACTTGTGGCTGGTCAACCTCGAATACCGCCGTTCCCGGCACCCATGGCAGCCGATATGCGCGTGCGTCGAGGCCGGAGGCCAATATGACTACCTGGCGGATGCCCGCGGCCTCGGCTTCGGAGAAGAATGCGTCGATGTAGCGCGTGCGTGCCGCCAGCATGTCGGTCATACGTTGCATGCCCCACGCGGCATCGGGGAGGTCGACATCAGCGGAGTCGAGTTCACCGCTTGCCCACCGGGTAAAGAAATCGACGCCGACGGCACGCACCAGCGGCTCGGCGAAGCGATCGTCGATCAGTGCGTTCCTGGTGGCCCGAGCTCTTCCCGCGGCCACCATGGTGGCGGTGGCTCCTACGCTGGTCGCCAGATCCCAACTGTCGTTGTCGGTGCGCCCCACAGATGCGTCCCTTCTCCCGATCTACTGCTTTGACAAAATAACGATACGGTCTCCCGCCGGTTCGACGNGGGATCCNGGNCTCGAGNCNATCTCGCTCNTACCATCGCCGNATGGAGATCGATNANNNCGATTGCCGAGTNGNNNCNCCCGANGCCGATCGCACCGGACGCCGGGTGGCAGCGCAGCGCCCAGTGGGCGCGGCGGCTGGCCTGGGTCAGCTTGGCCGTGGTGCTCATCGAGGGCGTCATCGGGCTGTGGCAGGGACTTGCGGTCGGGTCTGTCGCGCTGACCGGGTGGGCGCTTGGCGGCGGGTCCGAGGCGCTGGCCAGCGCGATGGTGGTATGGCGCTTCACCGGGGCGCGCACTCAGTCGCACACCGCCGAGCGGCGCGCGCAACGCGGTGTCGCGGTGTCGTTTTGGCTGACCGCCCCTTACATCGCCGCAGAATCCATCCGCCACCTCACTAACGAGCACCACGCCGAGACGTCGGTGATCGGCATCGGGTTGACGGCAGTCGGCTTGGTACTGATGCCGGTTCTCGGTTGGGCCAACCACCAACTGGGCGCGCGCCTGGACTCGGGGGCCACCGAGGGTGAAGGAACCCAGAATTACCTGTGTGCGACCCAGGCCGCCGGGGTGCTGATCGGCCTTGCGATCACGCCACTTTGGTCCGGCGGTTGGTGGTTTGATCCCGCGATCGGGCTTGCCATAGCCGGCATTGCGGTCTGGCAGGGCATCCGCTGCTGGGATGGCCACACTTGCGGATGCTGACCGCCCCCAAAACGGTTAGTCCAGCTGGTAGCGGATCAGCCGGGAGCTGTTGGCCACCACTGCCACCGACGATGCGTTGTGCAGGATCGCGGCGAGCACAGGTGACAACGCGCCGCCCGCACCGATGATCAGCCCGGCGGCGTTGACCGCGATAGACATGCCGTAATTTTCGCGGATTACATCGACTGCCCGCGCGCCCAGATCCCGCACGTCGAGCAGCCGGTGCAGATCGTCGTTGGCCAGCGCCACATCGGCGGTCTCGACGGCGACGTCGGTTCCGGCCAGCCCCATGGCGATTCCGATGTCGGCGGCCGCCAGCGCCGGGGCGTCGTTGATGCCGTCGCCGACCATGCCGACGACGTAACCATCGCTCTGCAGCTCGCGTACCACCTCGAGCTTGTCCTCCGGCATCACCTCGGCGCGCCATTCGTCGATACCCAGCTCGCCGGCGACCACCTCGGCGATGTCGGGATGGTCCCCGGTGAGCATGATGATCCGGCGAATCCCGTTGGCCCGCAACTTCGTCAGCACCTCGGCCGCCTCGGGCCGCACTTCGTCCCGTAAGCTGATCAGCCCCACCAGCGTGCCGTCCACCGCCAGCAGCAGCGGGGTTTCGGCCTGACGTCGCAGCTTGTCCACCCACCCCGAGGCCTTTTTGGAGACCCTCACTTTTTCGGCCCGCAGCAGCGACGGACTGCCCAGCAGCAGGGTCCGGCCGTCGGCCCAGGTCCGCATGCCCAGGCCCACCAACACCTCGCACTCCTCGTGCGGCGGGATGCTGATGTGGCGTTCCTCGGTCGAGCGGATAACCGCTTCGGCCAGCGGATGACGAGAGTGAATCTCCGAGCTGGCCGCATACGCCAGCACCTGCTCCGGCTGCCAATCCTTGTGCATAGCGACAATATTCGTGACAACCGGACGCCCAACGGTCAATGTCCCGGTCTTGTCGAACACCATCGCGTCGACCCGACCCGCCTGTTCCAGGTGGGATCCGCCCTTGATCAGGATGCCGCGGCGCGCGCCGTTGCCGATCGCTGCGCTGATCGCGGTCGGGGTGGACAAGCCCACCGCGCACGGGCAGGCGATCAGCAGCATGGTCATCGCGCGCCGGACGTCTCCGGTGATCGCCAGCGTGATCGCCGAGACGATGAACGAGGTGGGAACGAAGCGGCGCGAGAAGTTCTCGCCGACCGTCTGGATCGGTGCCCGATCAAGTTGTGCCTCTTCGACCCTGGTGATAATCCGGCCGATGGTGGTTTGGTTGCCGACGGCGTCGGCGCGCACCACCAGGCGTCCGCGCACCACGACCGAACCAGCGTGCACACGTGTCCCGACCGTGATGCTGACCGGCAGGTTTTCCCCGGTGATCGCAGACTGGTCGACAACCGCCTCGCCGTCGACCACCTCGCCGTCCACCGGTATCGCGACATGGTCGTGGACCACCACTTCGTCGCCGATCTGCACGGTATCGATCGGCACCTGTATCTCGGTGCCCGCTTGCGGGCCGGCGGTCAACCGAACCCACGCCGTGTCCTGACTGCCGCGCAGCAGCTCCGAGATGGCCCGCCGGGTCCGCCGCAGAGTCAGATCCTGAAGGTACTCACCGATATTCAGCAGCCACAACACAGTGAGCGCCACCACGTTCTCGCGCAAGATCAGGCTCGCCACGGTCGCGGCCGAGACCAGCGCATCGGTACCGGCCTTACCGGAGCGCAGCGAGCGCAGCGCCCCGCGCAGGAACGGGTAGCCGGTGAAGATGGTGACGCCGGTGGCGACCAACCGGCCGCTGGGCCCGAGCAGCGGCGGTCTGGCGAAAACGTAACGGCGCACGCCGAGTAAGGCCAGCGCCGCGCCGCCGATGACCATACGCAGCACATCGGTGTTGCGGATCTCCGACGAATGCGGCGCGCGAGCGGGGATCAGTTCGGCCGCGACGTGTGCGGCGCCGCTTATTGCGGCCAGCACCGACGACCGCTCGCAGCGCCTGGGCGAATACCACACCACGACGGACCCGGTGCGCGGATAGGCGTGCACGGCCCGCACACCGTTGCACTTGGTGACGGCTTCTTCGACCGCCACGGCGCGCCGGGAGTTGCTGCGGACCCACTCGACCAAAACGCGCATGCGGCCGGCCGCATCCGAAACCACCACCAGGGCAGGGTCGTCGAACTCGGACGTGTCCGGGACCAACGCGAGGGTCATGCGAAGGCTAGTGGTCGTGCTGGTGGACGTCGCTGATCGACGGCGGGGGCGTCTCTTCGCCAATGCGTTCGCGGGCTTCGGCCATCACGTCGGCAAGCTTCAGCCGCGCCGACTCCGCGGCTACCTCGGCCTTGCGGGTTCCGCGCAACCCCAGCTCTGCCGCCGACACCGCGGTCTCGTGCACCGGTGCTTTGGCCGCGGCCTTGCGCAACACCTCGTAGGCCGTCACTCCGGCCAGGCCGGTGATTACCGTCGTTGCCGCTTTCGCCAAGAGCCCGTACACCATTGCCTGAACCTTCCTAACCGGTCCTATTTTGGGCCTACCTGGTCCATAATATTCTCGAGTCCCAGCATTACCCCACGCCTTGACGACGTTAACATCGAAGTATTGCGATATCAACATGGATCTGGGGAGTGCCCGTTACAGCAGCCGGGTGACCTTTTCGGTTTCGACTCTGCGCTGCAGCATCATCGGGTCGGGATTGGCGACCTGCACCAACGACGCCCCAATCGCCATCACCGCCAGCAGGCCGTCCACCAGATCACCGGGTCCGGTCCACGGCGCACTGGAAAGCACCCGATCTTTGGACGTCAACCCCCGCGCCGCGGCGGATTTCGCACAGTCGGCCAAGATCTGGTCGACCGATCGGCCGGCCAGTGCCGGACCGGGATGGCGTTCGGGGACTATTTGGTCGCCGTGCACCCGCACCGCGGTCGCGTAGTCGGTGACACCGATCGGTAGGTCAGGCCTGCCCTGGTTCGCGGGCCGGCCGAACGGATCGAGCGACAGCACCGCCACCTCGCCGCCGGGCGCCGTATTGTTCAAGGCCGAGTCGGCCTCGTCCAGCCGTTCGACGGTGCACAGTGCCAAATCGGCGGGGCCGGCGGGGTCCAATACGGCCTCGGCGCCAATCCACCACACCCCGAACAAAACCGCGGCAGTCTGCCAATGCGCCGGCAGCAAGATCGCCACCCGGCTGGCCGGGCCCGCGCTCAGCTCGTCGCGCAACAGGTTGCCGGTCTTGGCGGCCCAGTTGGCCAGCGTCACCGCGGACAATTCGATGCGCTCGCCGGTGGCGTCGTCGTAATAGGTGATGCGCGGGCCGACAGGGTCGGCCCGCAACATCGGATCCAGGATCGCCCCGGCAAGGGTAGTCAGCGTGGTCAGTTGATGCACTCCGGCTTGTCGGAGCCGGCGGTGAGGATCGGCGACGGCGGCGGAACTCCTGCGTCGGCAGCCGGCCCGAGGTTCGAAGCATTGGCGGGCGTTATGGACGCGCCGCCGCCGAGCCCGGAGCCCGGACCGGTGTAGTCGTTGGCCAGCACCACCCGGACCGATCCCGGCGCTATCGACGCATCGGCGACGACCGGCAACCCGCCCAGTTCCTTGGCGACCTCCTGCGCGCCTAGATCTTCGGACTTGGCGGCGCGCACCTGGCTCCCCTTCACGTGGCCGCCCTCGTTGTTTGCGACGCCGCCCGTGGTAAATCCCTTGGAGCTCAACACGTCTGACACCGCTGACGCCAGTCCGTTGATGTCGGTGTCGTTGACCACACTGGCGGTGGTCTTGGCGGGTGTGTAGGCCAGCTGCTCGGTCTTGCCCTGTTCCTGCTCGTGCAGCAGGCCGGCGACCCAGTCCTGAACCTGATGCGGGTCCACCCGCACCACACTTTGCATGCCGTCGTCGCTCCAGCCGGCCTCGTCGAGCACCGGGATGGTGGCGAAGGCGACGTTACCGCCGGCCAGCTTTTGCAGTTGTTGGACGAAATCCATGACGTCCCAACCCGAGGAGATCACCACCGAGCGCTGGACGGCCGCCTCCAGCCGCTTCAGCGTGGTGGGGCTGGACAGCGTCTGGCCGGAGATGACTCGGTGGGCCAGCGAGGCCATCACCGCCTGCTGGCGCACCACCCGGTCCAAGTCGCCGCGCGGCAGCTCGTGGCGCTGGCGTACGAAGCTGAGCGCCTGCGGACCGTTGAGTTTTTGCCGGCCAGCCGGGAAGTCAGCACCCGAAAGTGGTTCGAAAACCGCGTCTTTGAGGCACACTTCGACGCCGCCGAGCGCGTCGGCGATCAACGCGAATCCGAGCAGTCCGATTTCGGCGTAATGGTCGACCGTGACGCCGGTGAGGTCGGCGACCGTCTTGATCAACGCCTCGCGTCCGGCCTCGGTGCCCTGTGCTGCGGCATCTTCGGCGGAATCACCGGCTTTGACGAGGGTGGCTCGCCTCGCCTCCCTGGTTTGGCCGTAGACGCCGTTTATCTTGGTCTTTCCTAAGCCGGGGGCCATGACATAGGAGTCCCGGGGAATCGAGATCGCGGTTGCCGACCTCCCGCTGTTAGGTATCCGGACCAGGATGATCGTGTCGGTATTGGTCGCTTCTTCATCACCAGCCCGCAAAGCCGCGAGTTCCTCGGGTGACAAAGGGTTGCCGTGAGCGTCGGTACGGCTGTCCAGCCCGACCAGCAGAATGTCGATCGCCCCGTCGTCGCCGCCCTTACCCAGCGAGGGCGCGGACATGTGGAAGATGCCGTCTTCGAATGTCCGGATGTTGTTCCACGCGAGCCCGGTGCCGAGAACGACAGCGAGAGTCAGGGCAGCGGCAATCACACGAACCACACGTTGCACGGGCATCACATTAGGTTACTTGCGACACAGGCGCTTCTCGGGTAGCCGAGTGCGGCGTGCCAGACTCGAATGATGTCGGGCAGGATCGTGATCACAGGTGCGGGCGGGCAACTCGGCAGCTGTCTTGCGGCGCAGGTCGCCGCTCAGGGCCGCGAAATGCTGGCACTGACATCGTCGCAATGGGACATTACCGACCCGGCCGCGGCCGAGTCGATCGTCCAAAATGGCGACATCGTGATCAATTGCGCTGCATACACCAATGTCGACGGCGCGGAAAGCGACGAGTCGGCCGCCTACGCGGTCAACGCCGCCGGTCCCGAACATATCGCCCGGGCGTGCGCGCGCGCCGGCTCCCGGCTGATCCATGTCTCAACTGACTATGTGTTCGCTGGCTCGATTAACGGCGACTCAGATGACCCCGCGCCCCGTCCCTTCGAGCCCAGCGATGAACCCGCGCCGCAGGGCGTATATGCATGCAGCAAGCTCGCCGGCGAAAAGGCCGTGCTGGCAGCGCTGCCGGAGGCTGTCGTGGTACGGACCGCCTGGGTTTACACCGGCGGCAGCGGCAAGGACTTCGTCGCCGTCATGCGCCGACTGGCGGCCGGTGACGGCCCCGTGGAGGTGGTGGACGACCAGGTCGGCTCACCGACCTATGTTGCCGACCTGGCCGGCGCGCTGCTCCAGGTAGCCGAAGACGGCGACCGCCTCTTTTCGGGGGCCCTTCTACACGCGGCCAACGAGGGTGCGGTCTCCCGCTTCGGGCAAGCCCGTGCGGTATTCGAAGAGTGCGGTGCTGACCCGGCGCGGGTGCGCCCGGTCAGCACCGCAAAGAATCCGCGCCCGGCGCCGCGGCCGAGCTACGCGGCGCTTTCGAGCCGTGAGTCCGCGGCAGCGGGCCTGACGCCGCTAAGGCCGTGGCGCCCTGCACTTGTCGCGGCGCTGGCAGCCTCTCGCGCCGGGGCTCTCGCCGATCGACCGTTACCCTCCACGCGTGACTGACGTCGTGCCGGTCGTGACCGTGACCTATTCGCCGGGCCCCCATTTGGAGCGCTTCCTGGCCACGTTGGCGTTGGCCACCGAGCGGCCGGTCAGCGTTCTGCTCGCCGACAACGGCTCCTGCGACGGAACGCCGCAGGAGGCGGTCGAGCGCTACCCGAACGTGCGGCTGTTCGACACCGGGTCCAACCTCGGGTACGGGACCGCGGTCAATCGCGGGGTGGCACAGCTGCCCGAAGATGGCTGGGTGATCGTGGCGAACCCGGACGTGCAATGGGGGCCGGGCAGTATCGACGCGCTGCTGGACGCCGCCACCCGCTGGCCGCGTGCCGGCGCGCTGGGTCCGCTCATCCGGGACCCCGACGGGTCGGTGTATCCGTCGGCGCGGCACCTGCCCAGCTTGATCCGCGGCAGCATGCACGCGCTGCTCGGGCCGTTCTGGAAACGCAATCCGTGGACGGCGGCGTACCGCCAGGAGCGGCTCGAACCCAGCGAGCGGCCGGTGGGCTGGCTGTCGGGATCGTGCCTGCTGCTGCGCCGCTCGGCGTTCAGCCAGATCGGCGGATTCGACGAGCGCTACTTCATGTACATGGAGGACGTCGACCTCGGCGATCGGCTCGGCCGGGCCGGGTGGCTGAGCGTGTACGTACCCTCGGCGGAAGTTCTGCACCACAAAGGCCACGCCACCGGGCACGATCCGGCACGTCACCTGGCGGGCCATCACAAAAGCACCTATATCTTCCTGGCCGACCGCCATTCTGGTTGGTGGCTTGCTCCGCTGCGTTGGGCGCTGCGCGGATCGTTGACGGTACGTTCCCATCTGATGGTGCGTGGTTCCAGAAGAAAACAGGCGGGTAGATCGAATCTGGCACAAAGGCGGCACTGAATTGTCAACCTCTCAACTCGATGCCGTGATCCTGGTCGGCGGCAAAGGCACTCGGCTGCGGCCGCTGACCCTGTCGGCGCCCAAGCCGATGCTGCCGACGGCCGGGCTGCCGTTTCTCACCCATCTGCTTTCCCGGATCGCTGCGGCGGG
>JGI12631J13338_1000175_pt1 | contig 20815 bp, 38 predicted proteins | sample BlaSpr_A8_Ref_O1_FD_13338 | JGI IMG/M metagenome (IMG submission 13338) | reverse complement strand
AATGGCGTAAAACAATGGCGTAAAGCAATTGCGCCATTCTCAATTACAGAGGGTAGTGGCGCATTTAATGGCGTGAAAACGGAGCGTAAAGGGCTTGTGTTGCCCTTTACGCTCCGTGTTGTGCTTTCGGGCGCTATTGCACGCCCATTACTGTCCGTATTATGTCTTATCGATATGCGCCTTTCTATTCGCACCTAGTCGCCCCATAAGCGCCCAATCTCTAATGATTTTGGCATTCTCTACGGGATCGACACTGCCTATAACATTTTGCACCCATGTCTGTTCGTCGCCACTCTCGTAAATCCATTGTCCACGTTTCTTGTGTGGTTGCTGGAATTTACCGCTAAACAGCATGTCCCATTGGTTTTTCTTATACCTCGCCAAAGCCCTAAAGCCTAGCGAGTCACGAAGACCAATGTTTCCAGTGCTCTTATCGTCAAGACGCTGGCCTACGGCTACGACGTGAATGTTAACGACACGCCCCATCCATAGCAGAAAAGCAATGTCGCCCCAAACGTCAGCTACACCCTTATTACCTAGGCTAGCCCATATCTTTTTTGTCATAGCGGCGAACGAATTAATTTCATCCATGATAAGCAGAAAGGTGGAGAATTCTTTTGTAGGGTCGGCTTCCGCTTCGTCAAGGCGCTGAAACATGATCTCTTTAAGCTCAGCAACCATTGCCCACATCTTAGGCACTTCACGCGGGTTGTTCTCTATACGCACACCAGGGACACCCTGTAGGGCTAGGAGACTGGTTATCTTAGGGTCAATACACCACGCAGAAGCGCCTAGATCGTTGTGGAGAATCTGCGCGATAAGCGACATAAGCCAAGTCGACTTACCACCACCACTACCTACCGACGCTCCCCAGTGCGGATCATCGGTATTGAACGAACCGTAATAGGGCTTGCCTGTCTTATTGGCTAGGCCCATGAATACCTCGCCTGGCTTGCAATCTTCCATAGCCGCTAGGTATTTCTCGAACAAGACAATGCCTACTGGCTCGGGTTCGGCGTGAAATTCAAGCCTAGGCTTCGGAATGTTGGTAACCCATTGGAAGTCTAGATCACGCGGAATACGAGAACGTATGTAGTGCTCTACAGACACCCTGTCTTCTGGCGCTGCGCGAAAGTGGCCGGGTAGTTCTATGTGTCCGAACTTACCGGCTTTGTGAGTGAGATAGCCGTTGTCAAGATGGGTCGCTCTAACTATCTCGGGAGACGTAAGCATAAGAAGGGACTCTAGACCGCGCGCCATTGGCGTAACCAACACTCGATTGTTGTACCATTGGCGCGTGCGATGAACTACGTAAACGGCAAGCGTGATAACTCCACACCCGGCAACAGTAGCTAGACATTCTAGAGTTATACGCCAATTCCACACGGCAGACCACGCGAGTAGAATAGGAACGATAACGCAGCACCACCTAATCCACATACGGTGTACGCGCGGCATGTGATGCCAACGCATAACGCGCCCGGTTGGATGGGTAACTTTTGTAGCGCGCCTAGTCCACGTAGCGTCCGTACGGTATTTCCCATCTAGACTATGTCCAGTAAAGAAACGCCATGTTAGTTTATGGATACCATGTTTCATCATATCTTTAGCGGCCATAATTAGCAGTGATACAACCACAGCTAGTATAAGCGCGCCACCTATAAGAATCATTAGTTTTACCCTCCTAAAATAGTGGTGGCGAGTTACGTATTATCTTTAACGACTAGGCTACCATTGCTAGAAGCAAGGGGAGTTTCAGAAACTCGCGGGGAGTTTCCAATATAGGCCCGGACGATAGCGGAGGGTAGCGGGCCGCGATCGTTTACCTTTATCCCGCTAGTTTTAGCCCAAAGCCTTATTGTATCCGGACTAGCAGAAGTTATCCGACTAAGATTATCCCCTTCGTAGAAATCAAGCTCAGCACCAATAGCATTACGGACTATCTTTAGCGTGCGGAACGGGAACAAAGCCCAAACAGCACGACTGAAACGGGGAGTCTGTAGCGCCTTCTTGCTAGTGCTGTCTCGTATGTCTTTGATATGTCGTTCATAGATCACCACAGCAACAACTGGCGGTAGAGCGTAGAAGTACCTAGCCGCGCTAGGCGCACCTAGTATGAACGCGTGCTGTGAGTTGAAATACGCGCTAGCGCCAGCGAAGACCAGCACCCACACACTAGGCCCAAAGCTCGAACTTTGACGCTCAGCGGCTTCTATGGCTTGATTCGCAGTGACTATAGCCGCACCGTCGAAGCACGCGCTAGTAAGCGCAGCGGCATACCAGGGTAGACCGTAGTGTATGCCTACGAAGTAGAGCGATATCGTAGACATCACCATGGCTGCTACTAGAGCTATCAACCAACCGAACTGTCCGACGACTTTTCTCACAGCATTTCCCTAGCACGTTTGATCGCTTCGTCTTCTGCTGCTACTGCGTGCTTATCGACTTTGGGAAGCCTATCCCTACGGTGTGCGCCATAGAAAATAGCGACCACACCTAGAGAACACGTGCCGCAGATAGCACCTAGGACAATCGCCATAGTGATAAAGAAATGCTCTACCGAACTAGCGTGCTTAGACGTTTCGATAATCAGGTACACAACAGTCGCACCAAACACCAAAGCGATAAGCTTACTACCAGTCGGCCTACACGGTCCGTAATGCCAACCCATGATAACCACCTTTCCTAACTTGACTGTACTACGCGGATTGCTGAGCTATAACCTGTAGATCAAACGACATACCCGCCGCAGGCGCGCGGATGATAAAGATGACTGGCGCACGTGGAAGAATCGTGTTGCCTTCTACTTCTGCCGTGCCAGTCGGAACGTTGACGATAATACCAGGGTTGCCTACGCCACCCGTCAACGCGCCAGATACAACGTTCTCTAGCGACACGAAAACAGGATCGTTCGCAGCGGCTACCGAAGGTACGAATCGGTAGAAGACAGGCCCGGCATATAGCCCAAGCGGAACGAACGCCAACTCGTTAGCGGATAGCGTTACGATACAGTTTGCTAGTTCGTTGTCAAAAGCTGTAGCCGACAAAAGCAACGCAGGATTAGGCACGATCGTAAGATTCTGAATCTGCGGATCAACGGCTAGACCATTTTGACGCCAGTCGGAATAAGGGACAGTACGTGGTGAACCGAAGATGTTTATATACTGTATCGTCAAAGCTGACGCAGAAGCGGCAGGAATTTGGATAGTTACAGACAAAAAGCGTCCGTGCATTGGACCGCACCCGGCCATGGTAGCCGCTTGATCAATGTTATTTCGACCTGCATAAAGCCACCAATCTTCTTCAAAGACTGGCACACCCGAGACTAGATCGTCATACCATTGTAGTTGCACCATGTACGCGATTGGCGAACTAGCTACGCCTGGTGTCACAGCGAAGCCAAACATATTAAGATCGTATGATTGATATTGACTCACGGGTGTAAGCGTCAGAATCGAGAGCGGACTACCTGCCGTTACGTTGCCGAAAGGTGCGCCGGATATCGTGCCATCCTGCACTAGCGGAGTGACACCAATCGACGGTGTGAAGTTGGACGCGTCCGGGAACAAGTCTACGACTACAGAAATTCCGGCTGTAGTACACGCGAATACATCTATATCACCGTTGAAAATGATGCTGCCTTGTGGTCCGAGTGGAACCACGTTGCTTTGGTCTGTCGCTAGGATAGAGTTGGTATCGCCTAGAAATACGGAGTTGATAGCGTCCGTGTTGTAGACGAGTACGGAACCTTGTCCAGCGGCTACCAACTGCGTAGCAAGCGCTTGAACGCCACTAGGCGCGCCTACAGTCGTTTGTGAGAAGATGCTAGCTACCATGGTTAAAACCTCATTCCGGCCCACACACCATCCGGACGGTGGGTGAACGATAGGGCTAGATTCAGACATTGCATTTTGACGGGACACACTGCGCATATCTCTTGCGCTTTGTTGACTTCCCTAGCTGTCAACGGACGTTCGCCTCGACCAAACCAGTAGTCCAAACCGCGAACTACATACGTACGACAAACGGCTTTATCGCGCCAAAAGTCGGAATCTTTCCGGCTTAGGAACGGGCTACTAGCCTTAGACCGAAACGTCGGATTGTCTGCGCGCCTAGTCACGGTGCATCATTCCAGTAGGTATAGGTGTCGTAGTGAGTCCGAACGCGTCGTGATGTGCCATGAATAGAACTAGCTCGCTAGAGTCTTTACCGTCGAAGAACACAGTACCGTCACTATCGCGCCACACGTAGTCTACTGTGTCGGGTTCCGGGTCTTCGCATTCGTGGCAACCAATCCAGCTACCGACGCTATCGGGTAGTGGCTTGATATAGAAGGTGTGTGTACTCATGATGGGCCTGCGCCTTTCCTAAGTCGTGATCGTCCGTTCATCATGCATTGCCATTCTTGACGGTTGTAATTCCAGCGGTCTAGTGCCCACATAACTTCACGGTTCGGGCCTTCAACCATGTACGACGTGCGCCTAACTGTGGTGTACATACGCTCTAGCGCTTCACGCATAGTCCGGACATGCAAAATTTCTTTGTCGTCGATAAGTGTAGGTTCGCGTGACAAAACGCGAACCTGCCACTTCGGCGGATGTTCCGGCTTCACTCGGAATTGTCCTTCCCTGTCACAGTTTCCACGTTCCACATGCGAAGCGCTGTCGTAATAAAGATACGATGATCTTTGCCGAACCTGTCTTGACTAGCGGCCCAATTCAAAATCGTTGAGCCGTCTTCGTCAGACACGGTAATGACTAGTTGCATTAGTCAAACCACCCTTCCCTACGCGGCTTGTCTTCACGATCTTCTATCACTGCCCACAGTGCTTCTAGAGCGTCACCCATACGGTTAAACGGACGCTCCCCACCTTCGTCATCGTTCACAGCGTTGTCATGCTTGTGGAGTATCTTACTGATCAGGTCTAGTCTTGCTTGAGCGTCCACGATTCTCTCCTAACTACGGGTGGCCGGTTCTCAAGGGAGAACCGGCCCGGCTTCGGCTAGTAGGTACGGAGCGCTAGAAGTTCGCGTGTCTCCTGATACAGTTCGGATGCTTCGTGAGCGGCGCGCTCCGTACGATATTCTGACAGACATGACTGGTGTGGGTGGAAGGTAACACGCGTAAGCTTGTCCATAGAGTTACGGAGCTTGATCATAAGGTTAAACAGTTCTTTGTCTGTCAGGTTCTCGAACATTTTTCCTCCTGTTTGGCTGTTAACCTAAGAATACCAAACAGCACGCTACCCGTCAAGGCGTAGCGTGCTGTTTTTAAGCATCTTTCTTACACGTCTTCGTCGCCGCAAACCCACTGCGTGATTTCTTCGTCGTACGCTTCCACGTGACGCGTACCAACCACAACTTCCCGGCAAGTGGAAGTTTCGGCCTTGTTAACCATGATGTTGTACTCGACACCTGCGTACACGTCGTCTTCAACGTTCATCGATTGCGTGTAAGTGATGTACGAACCGTCAGCATCTTTGCTCCACCCGTAACTCCCCTTACGCGCTACGCGTGCTTCGGCTTCCGTGCAAAACACGGACGCATGTAGACCGTAGGGAAGCGGAGCGTTCGGGTTGGCTTCTAGCCACTCGGCGAGCGCACGTAGACCGGAGATGAACTGTACACGGGTAGCCTTCGGCATTTCGTAACCTTCCGTTGTGCTTTGCTGTTACCTCCATAGTAAGGCATGTCAAGCGTCAACGGGTCACGAACAGGTAACGGTATGGTAACTTTCTGGTAACGGTGAACTACGGTAGCAGAGTACCGTAAACCCACTGTTCAAGCACCTGCGAGGTATCGTAAAGTGCTGTCTCGCCACCCTTGTATTGAGTCCCTACGATTAGCGAACCGTTAGCCGTTTTCTGTCCGGTAATAACTGTACCGTCCAAAGTGCTAATCCATACCATATACCACAAGCCGGAAAGCGCGGCTTCCGCAGCGGCTAGGTTGTCACGGTCGCAATACACAACCGACGTATGCGGCCGGAAATTCTCTCGGCGCGTTACAGCCATCTTCAACTTATCCGGATCGAACACGGCATTGCCGGGTTCAAAGTCAAAGATACTCGCTATGTCCCAATCATCACCCAACACATCGATACCGAACACGCGTGCTTTCGGGAATCGCTTTACGACTTCGTCTTTGTTGGTAGCGAAGTCTGCGTTGACGTAAGCGGCGTAGGCTTCTGCGGAGGGTAGGGAAGGTACGTTTTTTGCACTGTCGTACATAAGCATTGGTGTAGATTCCTAGTGTGTAGATGAGTGTTGCGCCTAGAGCACTAGCGCACCCGCTAGGGTTCTCGCCTGTACCCGTTATGCGCCGGTAAATATTGGGTACACCTATCGGGCCATAGCCTGCGATAGGAGTTACAACCGTACCTTGTGAAGTATCAAGCGCGCTTATCATCATGTTGGAACCAACAACAATACCGATGTGTCCCATAGCGCCAGCGCCCGGCCATATGGTCAAGTCACCTGCGCTAGGAGAGTTGCCTACGCTTTCCGCTCCACTCCAAGTTGCCCACTGTAGGACTACCGGCCCGTGAGTCTGTCCCGTGTACTGTCCAGCTTCGACACCCGGTATAGCCATACCTAGATCGTGGCCAACACACCAGTTAACGAACGAAGAACAATCCCAATTACCACGTCCCTTAGCAGGAGAACCGCCAAATACGTAACCTGCGCCTTGATATTGCAATGCGTCGGCTACTAGCGAGCTAGACACGGCTACCTAGCCTAAGTCCACGTATCTTGTGTTTGTTCTCGGAAGCGTAGAATACCTGATCACCTTTCTTCTTACCGTACTCCGCTTCCATATTACGCTTGATCTTTCGTCCCTTGAATGAGAGTGGCAATCTGATCAGTCACCTTCTTATGGTGAATGTTTAGATGCTTTTTCATGCGGTTAAGAATCCAAGGACCGAACAACAGCGCAGCGGCGACATTTTGTGACACGCCTACACCGTACCCGATCCAGAAATTCACGATCCAACTACCGCCATAGCTGTTAGGTCTACACCCGAACTTACTAGCGGTCCCTGATATTTCCCGTGGACTACTACACTATAGACGTACCAAATACCTAGCACGACCAACAACACTGTGATGTAGTGAACCCATGTAGCTTTCTTATCTAGTGTCTTCACGCGACTACAGCCGCTTCTGGCGCTACTTCTGCCGCTTCGCTGGCTACTTCTGGCGCTTGCTCGGCTGGCGCGTTGCCAGCCGGAGACGATTGCTTGTTACTGTTCTTGCTTCCACCTTCTGTCATCCGCACTACACCAATGATGATCAGGACAGCACCAAACAGAATTAGCGCACCACGCTCTAGGATATCCGTCAAGTCGAGACTTCCGACTACACCACTGATAATGGAGGGTATCCATGTCGTAGGGTCAAGCGGGTTAAAACTGTCCGTAGTAGCCGCTTGTGGTGAAGCGCTAGTTGTAGCACCGTTTATGTTCGCCCCGGCTGGCACACTACCTCCATTCAAGAATTGTTTATAAGCTCCGCTAGTGTATGTAGTCCACGCGTCAAGTCCTTGGCTGTTGTACTTTAGGACGGCTTCTTTAGCGTTGACTTGCGGGTTGAATAGCTCCGATTGGTCGCTAGGATCTACAGCGCCTAGAATCTGCCACAGACCACTAGCACCCGACGCGTTGTAAGCGAGCGAGTTACCGCTAGATTCAGCTTCGGCTATAGCGGCTTCGGTTGGTGCGAGATTTTGGGGACCACCCGCGCTATCCCACAGTTGTTCTAGTTGGGAGTATGTGTAAATCGTCACCGTTAATCCCTACCTTCTTTTCTATTCGCGCTACCCTTCTATGCACTGACTCTATTGTCATTTGCATTTTCGTTAGCCGTGTCGATAGCACCCATGTTGCTCCAATTATCGACACGGCCAACGGGATAATGATTGCTAGAATAGCAGTTACCACGGTGCCAATCCTCCGGCAGGCCATGGCATTTTCCGCCCCCTATTATCGAATGCATCCCACAACATCATGCATCCGATTACCACTAGAGCTAGCCCTATGACAGTTTCCCAACCTTTTGATTTCATCCAATGTTGGCCAGCCTTCGGCTTTAGTGGATTCTTCACGGTAAGACCTGTAGGCGCATACCAGCATGGGGAACATTAGTAGCGCCTAGAGTGTGGGAATTGAGCTGTATTAGTTCGTTCGGTTGCAAGCCGTATCTTGCTGCGATAGACCCTAGTGTCTCTCCCGGTACTACGTGGTGTACAGAACGAAGCGGCCTTACTACCCGAGTAGCCGCAACCAAGCTAGAACTAGATTCACCAGTTCTATAGGTAGTTGCCATAAATCCCCTTACGATGGTGTCTTAGCATAGGTTATCTTCAACCCATGCGGGATAGGTGCATTCGGGTTTTTCTTATACGTGGTGTTAAGCCACGTAGTAAACTTCCCGTTGTTGAGATCAGTCGACGTAGTACCGTTGATAATTGATTGCGTAGACGTACCCAAAGCGGAAGCCAACTGACTAAGCGAACGTTGGCCCGTTCCGCCAGTCGTGTACACCTGCGACACCACACCGTTTCCAGCCGGACCAGCCGGGCCTGTAGCACCCGTAGCGCCTGTATCGCCAGCCGGGCCGGGTGTAGCTGTAACCGTGCCGCTTCCGCCTAGAGCGGCTGTGTCGGCTGGCGAACCGTACAGATATCCGGTTGCCGGATCTATGCCACCATTAGCGGCTGTAGTTGCGGCAGACTGTTGTGATGCTGAGCTAGCGCTACTACTCTTGCGCAGAAAGAAGAACAAGAGAATGAGTACAACAGCCATACCGCCATAAATCCACTTCTTGTTTTTGTTGTAGAAGCCACCTTTCTTACCTTCGGGTACTACCGCAGGCGCTTTCTTATCGCCAGCCTTAGAGACTGGTTCGGCTGGCTTTACTTCTGTGTCTGCCATCACCCACCCGACCCATTACTACCAATCTTGCCTACATACTGTCCCGGCCCGCCGGGCGCTGTTGGCTGTGTCTGCACTTGATTAACCATGTTCTGCCATTGTGCAGGAGAGTTGCCGCGTGGAACGAATCCGGCTGGCGGACCATAAGAACCGTACAGACGAGATTGGCCCGGTATTTCCGGAACCACAGTTGCTAGATAACCTTCGTTGCGATAGTTACAAATTCTGCCGTAGTTGGTGAACTGCCAACCGTTAGACAGTTGTACATCGTGCATACCGCGCGACATGTTGTAGCGCGCAAACGTGATAGCGCCTGTCTCTATGTCATCTTGACCATAGAGGATATGCGGGTTAGGTGTGCGCCCGGCATAAACGCCAACGGGAATACCCGTATTGTCAGAAGCCGGGTGGCCTTCCGACGCTGCGTGTTCATCTTCACCATGCGGCAATGATGCCGCAGCAATCCGAGTTTTCTTTGTGAAGAACACCACTTACCCCGTTCCGCTGCCACCCTTGATACTCGATCCGGTAAGCGTCGTACCTAGACTGTTGACACCCGTAAACAAGCTACCCGCAGATTGAGCGAATCCGCTTGAATGAGTGACCACTAGCACGACGATCGAACCGACGAAAAAGATCGTGATTAGCTTTGTGATCTTATCCATTAGCTACCGTGTACCTTACCTTCTGGTTCTTTCTTGGCTGGCTCCGGGTCTGCCTTCTTGGTTGCCTTCGTCCCTTCGCTCACAGCAAGCGCTACGATGTCTTGCCTAAGATCGTCGGTGACGTGTTCGGCGTACTGTTTAACAGCCGCTTCCGAATCCTTGGCTTCTGTGACAAACTGGTGAATCACCGTGCCAGTTTCCACATCGTGTACCAATACAAGAAACTTATTCATACCTACTCCTGATTAGAAATGTTGGTGACAGCGTTGCTTATGCCGCTTATCACACCTGCGTTGCTTACCATGTAAATGATCCAAAGTCCGATCATGAATAGAACCACGATCGAACCAGCGTCGTCACTAGAACCAGCAATCAACGTGAAAACTGCTACAGCCGTAAGCTCTAGCCCTACCTGTAGGACAACGGCAGAAGTACCACTAGCGGCCATAACCCACCCGTCAATCTAGACATACCGGCGGGTAGCTGACTAGGGATTGTCAGGTTAGGCGCACCCGGAACGGCTGGCGGTAGTGTCGTATTACCACCCGGATTACCTAGACCGATTACACCACCGTTACCGCTTCCGCTAGAACCACTAGCGCTAGAACCTGTATCGAGTGTTCCCCACAATTGCGACCATTGCTTGGTTGTGAATAGTCGAGTTACTATCAGAATCAAGCCTAGCCACATTACAGCGTTTTGTTTACCAGTCATCCGCCAGCACCACCCGCCGCTTGCAAATTCACTTGTGGTGCTGACGCGTCTTGCAACGACACGGACGCAGGCGCACTAGTCTTCGTAGCTTGCGCGCCTGTACCACCCTTGACACCCTTGAAAGCGTCTATAACCGAATGCTGGCTACCCTTGAACCCAATGATAATCATTATGAGTCCTATGCCAACAAACAAGATACCCCATGGGTTCACGGTGACTCCTTACCTGAAATGCACCTTGTGAAGCATGAATAGTCCAAGGATAAGGAATCCAAGCGCCCACAGAAGCGGAGACTTAGTACCGTGAAAGAAGTTGGCCGTACCGTCACCATTCATAGCGCCAGCCGTAGGGCTAGGCGTACCGTTAGCGGCGGTAAGACCTGTAGTAGTTGTACCACCTTGACCAGTTGTTCCGGGCGCAGGTGTAACGGGTGGAACGTTGAATACTCCGTTACGTGGCCAGAATCCCGGCCCGGTAAATTCAGCACCAAACGTCAACGGTGCGAATCCTTGACCGGGTGCTACTGGAACAAGTTGGCCGTTAACAACTTGGCTTTCATAGCCAACAGCCATAACTCACCTTTCCTATGCGTCATAGCCGGATACGTTGGCGATAGCAGAAGCGACGGTAGTAACCGATGCACTAGCTATCAATGAATAGTTCGGGCCTGTAGGCGCAGCGTCTACAAACTCAAACGGTACAGGTACGCCTACAGCCGCAGCGCCAGCCTGTACTAGGTTCTGTAGCACCTGCGTTCCACCCGTTCCTACGCCGCGTACTAGCGAGATCGTAAGGATAGATGCCGTACCTGTCACCCATGCGATACCGCGAATCCGCACCACCTTAAACGGTAGCTGTAGGTTCGCAGGGTTGTTAATCGACTGAGGGTTGCTAAGAGAGAAGTTGACGCTTGTCCCGGCAATCGACAGTGCTTCTAGCACCGCAGGAGTAGCAGCGGTAAGCGCTACGCCTGTTACTAGAATCGGCTCGCTTTCGAGTGATGACATATCGCCCTTTCTTACTGCGTAGCGACTGGCACCAATAGCTCAGTACCGATAACCGCATAAGCCGTAGCTGACGGAGCGACACTCGTTTGCAAGTGAATGTGAGTGTTCGCGTTCGTAAGCGTATTGAGTACGCGGAAGTCGTTACTTAGACCGTACTGGCTAGAAGTGTTGGCCAGCATATCCCAAACCGCGTAACCACGCGGTGGGACAAACCCGTGTTGGTCTTGGAACCGCTTTTGCATGGTAAGCGGATCGTCGTCAAAGCGCGGCAGGTTCGATCCGTAAAGAAGCTGAATCGACGTGAAGTTGCCAGTAGTAAGGTCGATAGGCGCACCTACCGCACCTGACGACGGATCAAACAGGCGCACCCACACGGACAAAAGCTGTCCGTATTCGGTAACAGGAATGTCTACCTTCGTAAACGCTCCAACCGGGTAACGCTTGCTAGACCTGCGATACTGCCAATTGAACACGGGTGGCAGTTCGGCAGGGTTAGCCGAACCGTAGTAACCCACCCTACGCGCGTTGTTCGTGACAGTAGCCGCACCTGCGCCGGAACCTGTCAACGGTCCCTGATCGGCGTTAGAAGCGGCAATAGCCGAGTAGTTGAATGTTGGGACTACGATCCGTTCTCCACCACCCATGTATTGCGGAGACACGGTAGCGCCCATAGGCGCGACTACACCCTGCGCGTTGGGAAGTAGCGTTCCGTCAATAGCCAAGTCCCAATACTGATCAATGTACAGTGAACCGGGAATCTCCAAAAGGAAAGTCCAGTTTGTACCCGCCGCAGGGTTGGCAGTGATTGGGTTAGGCGCAGGCTGTGTACCGGCAACTGCGGATTCCTGCGGACCACCCGTAGTGAGATCGTTCGCAGGAATGAGCGTATTGGCGTAAAGGTTAGCTACGTTCGTACCAAGGTTGCCTTGAATACTCGACTGTCCCGGCCCGCGCATGGGACGGTACATCTGGAAAAACGCAGCGTCGATACCGCTTTCAACTTCAAGCGGCGTGTACTGTCCCTGTAGCTTGAGCTTGAGCGACTGGAACAAGTTATACGGTGCCCATGGGCTAACTGTAGAAGTGGTAACCGTAGTAGTCCAGTTGACAATAGTTTCCAGCTCCCACCAACGAACAATGTCCGTTTTCTGGAATGAGCCGGGTGGGTTCCACGGAGTTTGTGCGGCCAACGAAAGCGGCGTAAGAATCCCGTTAAGGTTCTCGTATTGCTCGAATGGCTGTGTATATCCGGGGAGACCGAAGTAAGTACCAACGGGTACTTGCTGCGCCTGCGGCATTACGCGTATCTCCTAATGTCCTAGACCGATACCGGGAAGAATCTGCTGTCCCTTGTGGGATACCATCATGTGTGCGACATACAGAATTCCGATGATTGCCGCACCAATAAACAGAAGGTGCTTAACCTTCACTGTACAACTCCACCCTTCACTAGGCCCAACGGGCCTGTCCATTTGAGACTAGCAAACATCCAACTAAGTAGCGCCATCCATGCGATAACAAGAATCGCCATGGTAAAGGAGAATACTAGCGGATGATCCAAGTCTTCTAGCTTGATCATCTATTGCGCCCTTTCACGTAGCGCTCAATTGCTTTAGATACCAGTCTGGATATTTCATTCTAGCCATAACTGGTTTTGATACAGCTCCACCCGGCTCAATAACATAATGGTTAAACACATAGTTGCCTTCTGGTGAAGTTTCCTCTTTGACTCCCATGTCTCTCAAGTAGCGCATATCGGCGTCATAGCGGAGATGAAATAGCGTGACGCGTGACGACAATGTATTGAGAAGTGGTGGGATGCCATGGGGACGGTGCGCTCCGAGTAGTAGACCGATATTGCGTTCACCACCCGCACGTGCTGTCCGTAGAATGACGTCACGCTTAGCATCAATACCAAGTGTGTTTCGTTGATAGAAATCCAAACCTTCGTCAACAACCACCAACCTTTCTCTACCCGTTACTTGCTTGGAAACGAATTCATGCATCAGCGCATTCATGGTGCGCCAATCGGGCAACGCGTCCGATTGCATAATCGCTACTTCTGCGGGATGATCTTTCATATCCCACAAACCCCGAAACGGATGAGGGGAGGATAGCTCTACTCTAACCGAATTCGGGACTATCGGGCCTGCGGTCCAAGACGCGTATACGCCTTCTTCCGCAGCGTTTTTACGAAGGCTAGAGAAGCGTGGATTAATGATGTTCTCCGCGCGGAATCTAGGCTTAGTGTCGGCTACCAAAATCATGCACGAAGGTCTAGTCTTTTGGATATGCCGAACTGTCCAATCCATAAACGAACTTTTCCCCGTGCGAGTACCACCGTACATAAGGTGTCTCTCACCCGGTTGTTGGACAAATTCTTCCATATCACTCATGGCTAGTTAGTCGTAAAATCCTCTGGTAGCGGGTATTCTCCTGAATCCTCGCCAGTAGCTACCCAACGAATCATGGCGCTTAGCTGACACATGTAAAACTCTGCGATCTCTGCGGGTACTTCCGACGCGTCTTCTAGAGCTTCTTGAACAATCTTGTTAACGATCCGCATAGTAGACGCTTTTGGCGAACCACTACCCTTACCAACCATGTACGCAACTGCCACTTTGGCACGCGCCATTACAGGGTTAGCCTGTACCTCTATTGAAGATGTTGAATCCGCCGGAATCTGTGGGTCCGTTTCCCGTAGATGTCTGGCCGTTCGGTCCCGGTATCGTCCCATCACTAATCACCTCTCCACTAGCTACAACTGGCTTTTCTTCGATAAGTACGGTCGGCTTGTGACGCTTCGCAATCCGGTTTACGCGTCTCATCCAAATGAAAAGGTCTATCAACGCTTCGTAGCTATCAGCCGCAGCGATGATAGATCGACCGTGTTTGCGCGCAAACTTGTTTTTGTTTGCGAAGCTGGCCATAGGTGCGGCCATGTCGCGCAGATCGTCCCGAGTGAGCTTGACTAGCTCGCGTTCGCGTTCGGTTAGCTCGCTCTCGTCTACCTGCCGATAGAGGACTAGCTGTAGGTAACCTTCTGTCAGCATCCGCAGTACCGTAAGGCCAATGAAATCTTGCCATTCATCCGCGCTAGGTGGTGCTGTCTTTGCCTTACTAGAATCCGTTACACGCTTGCGACGGGTTCTATCTTCCCGATCCCCTTCTGAGCTTTCCGGCCCGTCGTCTGGTAGATCCGTTAGATCCAGAATCGTCAGTTCGTGAGTTGGCGGTTGTTCCGCTGGCGGAGTTTCCGCTATTTCCACTTCCGGAATTTTCTCCGGTTGCATTTCCATTGGTTACGTCTACCTCCGCAACTTGGCTAGCGCTTTCTTCCGCCGCGATTCTCTCGGCTTCCGCATTCGCATAGTGTTGAAGTACAGGTTCCATTTGTTCGCGCAAGGCTTCCACAGCGGATAGCGCCCTATCTCCTGCTGTAGTTGCGTAGGTCGCTTGTTCACTAGCTACCTCCGCTTCTTGCCTTGCTTCTACGGCTAGAACCGCAGCGTCCGTAGTTACCTCTATAGCCGCTTCTGCTGTCTCCTGCGCTTCTATCGCGCGTTGCTCGGCTTCTACTGCTACGACTTCCGCAGCAACCGCAGCGTCTTCTACAGCCTCGCGTTCGTGTAGTTCTTCAACAGCCGCACTAGCCGCAGCACCCGCTACTACAGCTTCGTCACTTGGCTGTGACATCATGCACTACGATCGGATTCGGTTGTGTCGGTGATGGTGAGTCCGAACGTCCGGCTATCTTGTCCATTTGACGATACGCCGCTATCGTCCCGACTATCAGGCGCGCGTGTTTCCGTAGCTGTGTCGCGCGTACCCGGTTGTTTACTACTACCGCTACTAGTCCGCCTACGTAGGGTAGAATGTGGTTCCACATAGAAAGCCTCCAATAGCATGATAGACAATGTGAGTAGAAGCACCATAGATATAGCACTTTTAACGAACTGATATCTAACTGCGCGTAGAAATTCGGGAGTCATGAGAACTGTCCACGGGTAAGCGCATAACCCGTAAGTCCAAGATAACCCTGACTTGTCACCGTCCCTGTAAACGATAGAATTCGGGGATCGTCGCTATTGAGAATCATTCCGGACACATGAAACGACTGGACTAGCGGAGCGACTAGCGCAGCACCCGCATAGAGTTGTAGGGTTCGCTGGCCTAGCTGTAGTAGTGTTCCGGTAGCGCCTACAGGTGTGATCGTCAGAATTGACTCTATACGTTCGGGCATGTCGTAGTCAGATTGAACGGTAATCGAGTTGGTGACTACTAGACCGGGAGAACCTTGTGGCGCGTACTCGTCAAATGGATGGGTGTAGTCAAAAGCTTTGTCTTCTAGCATCTTCAATAGATGCCGCTGCGCTAGCGCTACTACACGGTCAATTTGAGCTTCTGTTACAGACGGTATCTTTATACCTTCTGCGTCCGGGCCTTGATCTACGTCAGTACCCGGAACAATGGCATTACGCGGTTCTACTTTGTAACCGGGATAGGCTACGTCTCTACCTTCTGGATTCCGCATTCACCCTCCGTGACTAGGAAACGTTACCATATCGTGACCTGTTTAGCCTTTCCGCAGGTCGGGCCGGGTGTAGACTGGACTTGTCCGAGTCACCCTCATATTAGGAGTATAACACAATGTCACCAAAGCCGGACGTTTCCAAGATTCGCAGCGATAGGGAAGCCGTGCCTAGCTATGACGCATGGGTTAGCGCCATGGTGGTTGAAGCATCGCTTACCGACGAAGCGGAATTTGACCCGAGCACGATTCTCAACTCCATTATGGAAGCGGAATCGTTCGAAGACGCTCTAGCACGACAGAACGCTACCCTTCTTTCGGGTAAAGGGATCGTAGGACGCCAGCACCGTATCAACGGCTTCACGCTTCGTCCAAGTGACGAGAAGTACGCCACCAATGACAAGGCGCTAGGCGTGTATGCGGTAGTTGACGCTGTTGATCTCGATAGCGGAGAAACCTTCACCTACGGTGTGGGTGCGGCTAACGTGCTGGCCATTCTGTGGCAGGCTCGTAAGTTCGGTCACATTCCGGGAGACTTCGTTCTCAACAGTCGCGCTACTCGGAACGGTGACCTTCTGTCGCTTAACCGTGTGGGCAAGCGTACCGTCCAAGTCTCGTAAGGTCTAACACGGTGGCCGGGTGTCGAGTGACCGACACCCGGCCATCTGTGTGTTAGGAGAGTTCGCATGGCTTCAATGAATGATGATTGGTATGAAAAAGCTAGCGACTTCTGGTCTGAAATTCCCGAGACTAACTACTTGGAAGAACAAGAGATCAGAGAGATTTACCCGACGTTCCTAGACTTTCTATCTGACGTTAATATGGGTATGCAACCTTCCCAATCGGAAGCGTTCACAGAACTTCTAGATTACTTCGGATGGGATTACGATACATTCGATTGGGAGGATTTTAGAGAATGGTACGACAGTGTCTAAGCCGAAACGTGAGCGTCCGTTCCAAGGGTTCGTTTTTTGGGACGGTGAAGAAACTATTGATTCCGGCTACTGTCTATTCGGTTGCTCTCTATTTGGTAATGAGCCAACCCTCGACACCTATATACAGTCACCAATGCTCAGAACACGCGCAATGCTCGATCTGGTTCTTCGTATCGGCGAGCGGTATCCGAACGCGTCACATGTCGCTTTTAGTTTTGACTACGACGTTAACTGGATACTGCGTGAACTTTCATGGCCTGCGCTTATCACGTTGAAAGTGAAAGGTGAAGTCGAGTGGGAAGGCTACCGGATAAAGCACATACCTCATAAGATATTCACAGTAGAGCGTGACGGTATACGCGTTCACATAGATGACATATTCTCGTATTTCCGTTGCCGCTATGACAAAGCTCTAGCCAAGTTTTCTATCAGCGATCCAGAGACACTAGCCAAGATCACTAAGGGTAAGGATGAACGCGCAGACTTCACCTACGGAGACATTGACTACATTCGTAGGTATTGGGCGCTAGAACTACAAACAGGTTGTCAGCTTATGGACAAGGTTCGTAAGATGACATACGCGGCTGGCTTTCCCGGCATCACACAATGGTATGGGCCGGGCGCACTAGCCGCTCACAGTTTGAAAGCTAACGACGTTAAAAGCGTTATGCATCCATCACCACCCAAAGTCCATCTAGCCGCTTTGTCGGCGTACGCAGGAGGTTGGTTTGAACGATTCCAGTGCGGCGTTTACAATAGTGACGTCTACACGGCTGATATCAATTCAGCCTACGTCTACGCTATGTCCCTTCTGCCTAATCTGGCACGCGGCCATTGGGAATATACCCGTTCCGATCTGGAACGCCGATCTAGAGAATGTCGTTTCGGCTTGTTTCATGTCAAGTGGACAGTTGATTTCTCTGGTTACATGCGAGCATGTCACGGAATACCATTTCCATTGTTTCACCGTGACAATAATGGAACGGTCAAAAGGCCGTTCGCTTCCGATGTGTGGCTATGGAATCCAGAAGCGGCGAACTGCTCTACAACTCCATATGCGAAGCTGACAGAAGCTTGGATATTCATTCCTGACAACGAAGACGAGTATCCGTTTAATTGGGTAGCCGCAATGTTCGATACGCGACTAGCCATGCAAGCGGAAGGCGACCCTAGCGAGAAAATACTCAAGTGGGCGCTTGCTAGCTATTACGGGAGACTGGCGCAACGTAGCGGGTGGAATGAGAAGTCTAAGCTTCCACCTATGTTCCATCAAATAGAATTCGCAGGGTGGATAACTAGCAAGTGTCGCGCCATGATCTACCGTGAAGCGCTAGATGTAGGCAGAAGGGGAGGGTTGGTAAGTATCGACACAGACGGTATTATCTCCACCGTCCCGTTTAGGAATCTCGTTAACGGTGAAGGTAACCAACTAGGACGGTGGAAGGTAGAGCAATTTGAAGCGCTCATTTATATTCAGAACGGGTTTTACTGGCTCCGCAAAGACGGTGAATGGCAAGATCCAAAAATGCGAGGAATTCCTAGAGCAAAACTTTCTCCTGATATTGCTTTCGACGCTTTGCGGGGAGACGGGCAAATTTCTATATCACGCCATACGTTTCGGGGATATGGCGCAGCGTTGCACGGAAAAAGAGACGAGTGGCGAAAGTGGGTAGACGACGATCTAGTGTTCTCCGTGCAAGCCGCAGGTTCTAGGACTCATGTACACCAGTTTTGTAGAGCCTGCCAAAAGGGGATAGGGCTTGACGAAGGCTTGCACGATCTAGTTCTAGCGATAAACAGGGACACTAAGAGCAAGCCGCATAGCCTGCCATGGTTGGATGGTGTGGACACTGACGCCGTTTTGGCCCGTGAGCTGGAACGCGAACGCCGTGTGACCCATGTCACACTCGAAGACGCTATGTTATGAGGCTTAGACCGTGTACTATAAGAATTACAGGTTGGGCAACGGCCCGCCGAAACGAGAAGGGTTCCACATCATGGCTACTGCCACCGTCGTAGACTTCCCGGCCAACGCAACCAAGGGTGACACGTTCACCAACGCCGAAAGTGTCGAGTTCAAGTTCACGGGTTCCGCGTGGCGCAAGGTTCGCAACGCGCGACCTGCGCTTGAGCTGTCCACGATGGACGCTAGCATTGTCAAAGCGGAAGTCGTAGCAGACCGCAAGCGCACCCGGAACACTAGCGCCCGTGAGCGTAAGGCGCAGCAAAAGGCTATTGACGGACTAGTCCAGAAGGCTTATGACGCATGGGTCAAGGCTGGCAAGCCTTCTGAGTGGGCAAAGATGCCGGGTGCGAACGTGAAGCTTCCGGCTACTCAGCTTGACACGCTCAAGTCTGCGGTCTACGCGGCTGGCCAGTACCTTGACCTTCGTGTCCGGTTCGGTAACGTCTCGATCGTAGACGTCGACGGTACGGAAATTGCCGATGTGGTGTTCACCGCTTCGGACAAGCCGGTTGAAGCCGAAGACGCTTCCGCCAACGGTGACAGCGCACCTGCGGACAAGTGAACACACTTCTAGGCTGTGGGCATATCGTCTCCACTCGGGAATTTCCCGAGTGGGGCGATTGCCCTATTTGTCGTTGTGAAGTAAAGGTTATCGCGTTCGAGTGTCGAGAATGGCACGTGAAGTGTCATGAATGCCGGTTCGGGCGATGGTTCGGTCAAGACGAAAGTGGCGCTAGGTTGTGTAGCCACAGCCATTCTATGGTGTCGGTAGATTATATCGTGTACGCGTCGAAACGGGATAGGGTGCGAAAGCTCTACGGTCGCCGTGTACGCGTTATAATCCCTACGAAGCCAATAGCTAGGGTTCGGGTAGAGAGAAGGCCATACAGGCAACTAGAGCTTGATACGGACGTTCCACCGTTCTAGGTAAGGCGATGATATGCAAAGACAGACACGACATACGCGACCAACGCGAGTCACGCCAGAAGCCGCATGGGAATCTATGCCGCCGCAAACCCGCAACCGAATTAAAAACAAGTGGGTTAGAGAATTCAAATGTCCCGAGTGTAGCGGACCACTCGTCTATCACGACGAAAGGACATTTGTACTACACGATCTACATTGTAGGTTCCGACGCTTTCTTAGAAGGGTAGCGTTATGTCACAGCCAACGCAGCGCGGCGAGCTAGTAGGACAGATCAAGGCAGCGCAGGCCATCCTACGCGAGCTTGAGATAGCCGCAGAAGGCGAACTACTACGCGGCGAGATAGATCCGTCGGATGAGGGTTTGTTCCGTACGCTAGCGTTTGAAGCGCGCGAACAGTCACAGACCCTAGCGCGGTTGGGTCGAAGCCTAACTACTGGCGTCTTGATTCGCACCTGATAGATATGCGCGCTCTCATTACGGAGATAACGCGCAAATGGGATAGCATCCCACACAACCAACAAAAGCTAGAGAAAGGTCACATTAGAATGGATGAGAATTCCATTGTTCGTGATCTAGCTTCTAAGGCTACAATGCGGATACATGGGGAATGGGTCACGGAATTTCCGCCTATGCGCATGGCGGAAAGTCTGACAGGCAACCCCGTATGTTGGGTTCCGAGTGAGGTACTACCTCGCTTCGCAAAGCACCTGCGCGATAGTATGCGTATGGACGTAGCCGTTGGTGATGTGGCTTACTATCGGTTCGGTGGAAAGGGGAGAGACAAAGGACGGGCCAAATACGAATGGTCTTATAGTGACTTCGATCTATCAATGATGACAATGGAGGTAGGATAATGGCACATCACAGAGTAACAATCTACCGCGACGATTCTACCGTGCAAGTAGTTTACGAAGACGTTAAGACGTTCTTTTGGACGGCTGACAATTCGGTACTAACAATTGCACGGTGGGATGACGTTTCATATAGCACGGATCACTATTACGTGCATTGGCCTAGGGAAAGGTTCTGTTGGTTCAAGGACCAACCAATTAACTGACAGTAATGGGCGCGCAATAGCGCCCGAAAGCACAACACGGAGCGTAAAGGGCAACACAAGCCCTTTACGCTCCGTTTTCACG
>JGI12631J13338_1000173_pt1 | contig 21146 bp, 13 predicted proteins | sample BlaSpr_A8_Ref_O1_FD_13338 | JGI IMG/M metagenome (IMG submission 13338) | reverse complement strand
CTTAATGCTTGCCGCCGTGCCCACCGCCACTGTGACCGCCGCCGCTGTGCCCACCGCTGCCATGTCCGCCGCTAAAATGTCCACCACCGTGCGAACCGCCGGAGCCTCCATGGGAAGAGAATCCGCGCGGCTCAGCCCCGCGGCTGCCCCTGAAACCACTCGCGCGCGACGCGCCTGATTCGCGTCCAGCGAAAGCTCGTTCGCCGCCGGAGAATCCCCGGTTGCCCGCGTACGCTCGGTTACCTTCCGCGCCCCGGTTAAAAGCAGCTCCGCGAGTGCTGCCGGCGAAGCCGTGAGACGTCCCCGCGTAGCCGCTAGATGCGCCTGCATATCCGTGACCCCCCGCTGAGCCAAACCCGTGCGCATCGTGATTCGCAAAGCCTCGCGCTCCGAACCCGCCACGAGCGGAAGAGAATCCTCGATAGTTTCCGTGTACAAACGCGGCGTGGCTATAAAACGCTCCGCTGCGGAAGGCATAAGGATGGCCGCCGAAGAAGATTCCACCGTGGAAGCCCCAACCAATGCCCCATCCATGCCATCCCCAACCGAAACCCAAGAACGGCCAGAGCGGGAAGCCCAAGCCAAACGAAATGTACGGGCTGCCAGCTCCCCACCACGGATAGAACCCAGGCCACAGGCCTACGGGATATCCGTACACATACGCAGGGTTGTAAGTGGGTACATACACCACATCCGGATCAGCCGGCTGGATGTCTACATTCGGTCCCTGCTCGTAAACGCGCTCTTGTGGCGTTGTTCGCAGGTTGCCCGCGTCGTAAGCCTTGTGACGCATGTATTGTATTGCCTGCATTACGTCATCTGGCTGGTCCTGATAAGCTTCGCCCAGCTCCGAGGTCCACGACAAATCCCTGTCCAGGTTCGCCAGCACGGTAGGAAACTCCACGAGAGCCTTCACGCTGGGATCCCAATCCTGCTGCTCCGCCTCTTGGGCCAGATCTTTTCCCTTCAGTTGCGGGTACTCACGTACCATCCGATTCGCCTCTACAATTTGCGTTGGATATGCTGACGCGGCCAGTATCTGCGCCACGAGCGAATCGGGATACAACGCAATTGGGGCTACCAGCTTATTCAGCTGCTCTTGAGGCAATGGTGTGTACTGCCCTTGATCCGGCCCCGTTGGGGGTGGAGGCGTCTGCATTTGGCCCTGGTATGCATCTTGATCTTGCGGCGCTTGATTTTGCGGCACTGGGGGCGCTGCCTCCTGAGGCGCGCTCTGGTCCGGTGCATTGTATTGCGGCGCGTTATACTGCGGGGCGGTCTGCTCTGGTGGCGGTCCTTGATTCACTGGAGCCTGATCCACCTGAGCGCTCACACCCGCCGAGGGCTTGTCCATCGACTGGTCCTGCGCCACAAGGAAAGTGCTACTCCCGAGCGCCATTGTGCTCGTCAACACCGCGGTAAGAAGCGTTTTAGATAATTTGGTTTTCATAATGTCCCCCAGAATTCCTGCTACTAGATTGAACCCAGCGAGTGGGGGAGAGTTCCGTTCTTTTGATTGACTTACACCGGTTGATTTCGGCCAGGCAGTGGTGGATTTCGCGCAAGAAATACTCCTTCGACAATACCAAGAACTGTAGGTCGACAATTTGGGAGTTACTATGGGATAGGTTCCTNGAAAGCTTTTCGATTCAAGCGCCGGAGGCACCGGTGGGACGCGAAAAGAGGAGCAACGGAGCCACAAGAAAATGAGCAAACACGTGATTCAAGCTAAGCGTGGTGCACCGCCGGGAGGAGCTTATTCCCAGGGATGGCGCGCTGGGGACTTCATCTTCGTTAGCGGCACGGGTCCGATCGATCCGGCCNATGGCGGGCTGGTAGGCGACACCATTGAGCAACAGACGGAGCAGACCATTGATAACATCGTTGCCATCCTCGAGGCGGACGGAGCTTCTCTTCGCGATGTGGTAAAGGTCCATGTGCACCTGAGTGATACGAGTTTGTTTGCGCGCTATAACGCGGTTTACGCTCGGCGTTTTTCGCCATCGTATCCGGCGCGCACCACGGTGGGTAGCGATCTTGGGCACACTCCAGGCATGCTCATCGAAATCGACTGCATTGCGTACAGTGTGAAGAAAAACGCCTCGAGAAAAGTCTCTGGGGCAAAGAAGAAGACGCAATCAAAGAAGAAGGCGAGCCGCCGGAGCAAATAACCTTCCCGCTTCAGGGAAACGGCCCTTTGACCAACACCGCAGCGAGAAATTTCTTTCCGAACTGTCTCGCCTAAACTGGCTCAGCAGCCGCGTAACTCGCTGAGGATCGAGCCAAGGCTGACGTGGACGGCAGCGGCTCTTCGTGTCCGCGGGCGGTGACTTTCTCTACCGCCGCGATCCGACCTTGCCGCACTAGGAGCGCGAGATCAAAGTTGTTCACCGTGGGGCAGACGTGGCGTGGTAGTAAATAAAGCGATTCGCCTACCTGCGGACCTGCGGCTTCGCGGTTTAATATTGGCGACACGGTCATCGGAAGATGCTCTTCGCTGGGCGCGAGAGGCGTCAGTTCAGGATGTCCCGCGACCACGCAGGTGGGCACGCCGGCATCGGCCGAGACAGCTTTGTGGCCTGCGTCGCAGGTGATGATTCCATCGTGTGGCCGGCTGACCACACGGGTTAAGACGAGCGCCGCTGGCGCATAGCCGCATGCAGCGGGCAGTTGGGCCAAACTTGTTGCGTCACAATACACAATGGTTCCAGGCGAGACACGGTGGGTGAACCCTGCACCGTGAAAACCTCTGTACGAGAGAGAGCAGGGGAACGTCGGCGTCCCTGCGGTAATGACTTCCGGCACGCGCATCCCACTGTTCTGGATCGCGATCACTATTTTCAGCAAACGATCGTAGCCGGCATGCGCCGCCGTAGTCCGTTCCGGCTCGTCGAGTCCCCCGTGCTGGCCGTCATAGTAATGCAGACCTGTGAATTGCAGCTCTGCTTCTTCAACAGCACGCGCAAGCCGAACCACTTTGTCGACGTGGCCCTGTTCGACTCCTGTTCGATTCATGCCAGGATTTATGTCGACAAACACGTCGACTGAGCTGCCTCGCCATTGCCGCACCTGCTCTTCGTTCTCGACCAGGACAGAAACCCGCACTTGCGGGAACTGATTCGCTATTTCGAGTACTCGGCGTGCATTTGCGCCCACCACCGGGTAAGCAAGAAGGACGTCGGCTGCGCCGCTGCGGCAAGCTACCAGTAGTTCGAGCGTAGTTGAGCACTTGAAATTCCGGACACGCCGCTCGACAAGCATGCGAAGCGTGTAGTCCAGCTTTGCGGTTTTGATGTGCACACGCCAACGATCCGGATCGCCTGCGAGCAGATCCAAAGTCCGCGCAACGTTTGACGCCACAATTTCCGGATAGACTACAAGCGCTGGGGTAAGGATATCTTCAACGCCGGCCACGTAGTGACGTTCGTCCCAGGGAAACTCGCTCAGCATGAATTTATTCGCTGCCATCGTGGCTTCGATCATATCGTGCAAACATGAATCAACGCTATGAGTCACCAGGCAATCTATGAAGGGGAACCACTACTCCGCTGGCGGGTTGTTGACCATCTCGGTTGCTGCTAGTAGGCTCTGACTTCCGCGATGTTAGCTAACCATCCATCTGACCATTCCGACCGAAACGACTTGGTTCGTGGCCTGGGTCTAGGGTCGGCGATCGCCATCGTTATTGGCGACACGATCGGGACCGGGGTTTTTCTTGTCGCTAGCGACATGGCGCGCGCCGTGGGCTCCTCCACACTGGTCTTGATCGCCTGGATCCTCGGCCTATTCATCGTGCTTTTGGGCGCCTTCTGCTATGCCGAGCTCGGTGCGGCTTTTCCGAATGCCGGCGGACCCTACGTCTACCTTAGCCGTGGACTCGGCCCTCTCTGGGGATTTCTCTTCGGCTGGATGAGTTCTTTTCTCGAGAGGCCAGTCGGTATGGCTACTCTGGCGGCCGGTTTTGTGCGGTTCTTGGGATTCTTGTTTCCCATAGTGAACACGCCGTTGTTCAACAGTCACATCGGGCGTTACGAATTCACGTTTACGACGGCCCAGCCGCTTGCGGCATTGATCGTGGTGATCGTAACGGCAGTCAATTTTTTCAGTGTGCGGATGGGCGGCACCATCCAGGTGCTGCTCACGTCGCTCAAGATGGGCACGATCCTGGCCATTGTTGTTGGAGGAGTAGCGTTCGGAACAAAACACGCAGGTTCAACTGCGCCGGGAACGACAACATCGTTCAGCTGGGGAACGATTGGCGCTTTGCTGACAGCGCTTGTTCCTGCCATGTGGGCGTATAACGGCTTTAACGATCTGGGCGATCTGGGCGAGGAGATTATCCAGCCGCAGAAGAACATCCCCAGAGCCATTATTTTCGGACTGCTCACTGTCGGTGGGCTATATCTGACGGCGAATGTTGTGTACTTTCATGTATTGCCGTTCGCACAGGTGGCGGCCTCCCAGCATGTTGCGTCGGACGTGGTGCGATCATTGAGTGGCTCACGCGGTGCAGCTTGGCTTACTGTCGCCATGGCCGTGTCGGCTCTGGGGGCCCTGCACGTCGTAGTCTTGACCGGCGCTCGCATTCCATACGCTATGGCACGCGACGGTTTATTTTTCCGTTTCGCTGAGCGCCTTCATCCCTCCCTTCGTACACCCACCGGTTCGTTGATTTTCCTCGGTTCCATCGCTGCGCTGCTGGCGCTGAGTGGGACGTTTGAAGAACTCTATTCACTGTTTGTCTTTGCCGTGTGGATCTTTTTCGGATTAGCAGCGATTGCCCTGATACGTTTGCGCCTAAAAGAGCCGAACTTGCTTCGGCCTTACCGCGCCTGGGGATATCCCTGGACGCCGCTCATCTTTTTGGCTGCCGCGATGGCTTTGACAGTCAACTTGTGGATGGGGCGCCCGGTGCGTTCCTCGCTGGGGCTAGGAGTGATTGTTCTCGGTGTTCCGTTCTACTACCGCTGGCACAAACGGCCTCGTGCTGCCGGCATACATTCCGGGCGGAACTAGAGAAACCAGCGCTAGAACAAAGCCTTCACTGCGAGCTGAATAACGCGCGGGCCACCTCCGCCGAGGCCGGGATTGGTCTGGGCTACATCGGGGGTATGCGTGATTTGTCGGTCGTAACACGGCGAGGCTCAAGAGGGTGCGCATCCCAGGTTTCCGTTTTGCTCATATCCGGGAGTAAGAACATGAGCTCATTGACAAGCTTTTGCTCAACCACCTGGCCGAGCACGTCGCGCGAAGTTTCCATGAGCGGCACGTCTTCCGCAGTTACCAACAACCTGCTCATTCCTTTTTCTATTTGGGAGACTTCGAAATTGGCCGCTGAAAGATCCGAATCGGCCGAGGCGCAGAAATATGAGCTCCCTCATTCAAGTCATTTCCAACTTTGTAACGAAGAGCATCGAAATGTATCTGCGAAAAATTACTCCTTTTGAGCCAAACAAGTTCCGTCCCATCAGTGCCCCTTGCGCGGGATGAAAATTGGTTGCGGGGGCCGGATGTCGTAAACCGCAGCGAAACTGCTCTGATTGAGTGCGAAGCTGGCGCGTCCACGGGAATCGATATAGAGCAAAGGTTGTTTGAGCGGGACATCGCTGAAAGTTTTGACGAATGGCATTTCAAGTTCCCGCCCAGCGATCGTGACCTTCAACATGTCGCCGCGTTGGTAACCAAGCTTGAGGAAATCTTCCGCACTGATGTTCGTGACTAAGTTGCCGAAGGGCCCATCGAGCGCAATGACCTCGCCTGTAAGACCACGATCGTCGGCAGTAGCGGGGTGGAGTTCGAGACGAACTATTTCTTTGAGTTCGGGGCCAACCTGGCTCCAATCATCACCACGGGCGAGGTGAGCGCCGACCGGAGAGAAAATGTCCCGGCCATGAAAGGTGGAGGAAACCTTTGCGCCAATCATCCAGTCCGGATTCGTGATCTCGCGAACTCCGTCGATCCCGTCTCGATCAGCGACCATCGTGATCAGGCCATTGTCCGGAACCACGAAAAATTGGCCGCGTTTCGTCTTCACCACGATCGCTTTGCGCGTGCTCCCGACGGTAGGATCCACCACCCCCACGAAAACGGTTGCGGCTGGAAAATAAGGTGCGGTTCCGAACAGGAAACGGGCGCCGTCGGCGATCGAAAAGGCAGTGACCTGGTGAGTCAGGTCCACGATGCGCAAGTTAGGCGCGATACCATACATGACGCCCTTGCAGAGGGCGACGGAATCGTCGACTACGCCGAAATCTGTCATAAAGACAACGGTTGGCGGCGCGGCGGTTCGCGCAGCGAGCACAGACGCAAATACGGAAAAAACAAGAATGGAGGTCAGCAGCCATTTGCGGACAGCCCGGAGGACAATCAACATGGAACGAGATCTCCTCTTCTCTAAAGTCGATTATTCTACTCGCGATTTGCGACGGGCGAAAGAATGGACGATGTGCTGGGGAGGAGGAAAGGAAAACGCGAGGCCAGTGAACTATGAACTAGTAGATGGCTCGGTGCGATACTGGCGGACGGCTCAATCTTTCTTAGTCGGAGACTGTGTCGGAGTCCTACATGCTCAAGGTTAGAACCTCTCAATCGTGAGAACCGCAGCCATTCTGTGCTCTTGTCCTGGTGCGAGATTAATCGCAGCATCCAGGATATTGCTGGCCTCGACGCAGAGAAACTGCCTCCATTCGCCGTCGCCCAGGTCTTTCAAGCGCGCTGCCCCTTCGTTCCACGGATTCCACACGACCGTACTGAGCGAATGTTCCTTCCGCAATTGGATTCGACGCTTCTTGTTCGCATCCAGAAGGTCAACCTCATTTTGAGTATTGCGGTAGGCGTTGTCGGTCTGTGAGGCGACGATAACGTCACCGCGCTGCGTCTTCTCCTTGTTCGATTCCGTGTTGTCGAGATAGCTCACGCCATCGAGTCCCTGCACCCGCGCATCCTGTATGTTCGCAATCCGGTTGTAGGTGTGGAGCGCCTCTTCGAAGCGGAAGGGAGTTGTCCCGGTGTTCACGCAAACCAGCTCCAGACGCAGCTCAGAGCCAAATGTTGCGCGGTGCACGAGGCGAAATTCTCCAGGCCACCATTTCCGAGTGTGCTCGTCACTCTGGGTGAACATAGTCACGGCAATTCCGTTTTCATTTTCAAGTATGGACTCGAGCTGCCACATTTTTGTACGCACGAATCCATGCGCTGGAGCGTGCGGGTCGTCCAACTTGCCTCGGAACCAGGGGAAACAAATCGGAATTCCCCCTCGGATTGCCTGGCCTTCCTCCCAGTGAGATTTTGTGCTAATGAAAAGCACTTCGTCATTGCCCGCGGGCTTCCAGGAGGTCACGTGGGCGCCATGCAGATACATCTCCCCATCCCCGAAAGGGCCTGTGATCTGTACTCGCGCCAATCCACCGTTGCCTACGGAAACTCTAGCGACACCCGGGATTCCCGCTTGACGGTCAAGTTCAACCACTGTGAAAACTCCATTCATTGAGAGCTCCTTTGCAAGCAAGGCGAGAAGTCTGCTCGATTGACCTCGCCGGTGAATTCCTAAAGGGATGCAAAGAACCCGGCCGGCACACTTAGTCATGAAGGAGCGGCGTCACTCAGCATCCCACAACCTTAGGATGCATCGCACTTCTACGCGACTCACTTTGAGGCCCTTAAGTTCAGCTCAATAATTTTGTGCAAGTCATGCAGCGCTTGCCGGGGTCGATGCTGTCGGCATCGGGACGATCAAATACTGGTCTGCCTGCTTTGCGTAAGGTCACCCGAAGCGAAGTCTTCCCGTTGAGCGGCAATTTGTCCCTTCGCGAGCGCGATTGACGGACTGACTGTGGCATCGCCACTCAGTTGAGTGACGGTGTCAATGTCAATATTTTCCAGAAGCCTGGAAGCCTCTTCGAATCTGTTCAATCCCATGAGGCACATCGCCGGCGCATGAGCACTGCCGCCGGTAATTCCGGCGCGCGGCCCGAAACCTTTTTCAGAGCCGCGACTCCGCCAGATTCCGGTTTGCGGTCTGGCCATCATTGCTTTGAATCGCGACTACTCCGCGTGTGTATTAGTCGCTTATCGCAATCTTGGCGCCCGGCCTATCGCGGCGGTTGTGAAATTACGGTTATCTCCAGGAAAGCAATCGAGGTAACACGGGTTAACAACGGGATGGTAACCGTTGGTATATGCGAATGGATCGGGCCCAAACGTTTTCCACGGTGCTACAAAGCTGGCTATGCAAACAAGAAAGATTCGCGTCCACGCAGTCAAGACTGCGTGGCGGAGAGGGAGGGATTCGAACCCTCGGTACAGGTGTTAGCCCGTACAACGGTTTAGCAAACCGCCGCATTCGGCCACTCTGCCACCTCTCCGGCGCTGCGGAATTCTATTTTATCACGCGAACTCAAGCGTTCCGGCGCTCGGTCCGCAAGTTAATCTTTGTTATTTTTGACCCGAGTCCCAGTTTTACTGCTCAAAGAAAACCCATCACTTCGAGTTGTACGCCTCTGTTAGTGACGTAACTTTCATTTGTCCAGACAGCTGATCCTGCGCGGAATCGGACTTCAGATGCAGCGTGATTGCTTCGCCCGGTAGTAAGTCGAAATAATTGTCCGAGGTTTGCACTTCCAGATTGCCGAATGAAAGGTAAACGCTTCGAGCGAGTTGTGCCGATTTTAAAGTCACGTCATATCCATCCACCGTCTTATTGAAAGTGGTTTCGATCTTCGGCGCGACCGGCAATTCCAGATCATGCATCGCGCCAAAGAAAATCAGATTTCGCGATACTTGTTTGCCATCAACATTCAAATCGAATACCAGAAAGCTGCGGTGCAGGTCGCCTTTCGCGGCCATCGCCGATTTGTCCATCGTAAAGTAAATTGAGTTGGATTGCGCCGCGACTTGCACGTCTTTCGTCTGATCGAGCAAAATATTTCCCGAAAAATCGAGCAGGCGTATGTGGATGGTGCCCGCGAATGGCTGCAGCTTGTCGGAGACGACGTACACATCCACTTCGTCGTCATGCAAAAACGGAGAAACCAGAACATCGTCGTAAAATCGGCGTGCGTAATAATTAAGCGCCTTCCACCGTCCGTAGTAATCGATGCTGGCCCATGAGGCCACCGGCCAACAATCGTTCAGCTGCCAATAGAGCGATCCCATGGTGCGCGGCCGTTGCCGGCGCAGGTGCTCGGCGCCGATCTTGATGATTTCCGCCTGCTGCACCTGGCTCAAATACACGAAGGAAGCGAAATCCTTCGGTTCGCGATACTCACGCAGCATATAAGTAAGGATGCGTTCGTTCCCGCCCTTATTTTTCTGGTGCGCTTGCATCACCGTCGAGCGAATATCGAAGTCCTCGGGCTTTTGCGCGAAGGTTTCGATGGTGCGCATCTCGGGAAAGGATTGAAATCCATATTCGGTCATGAAGCGCGGGAATTGCAGCGTGTAATCCGATGCTGGCGCCTGCTGATGCCAGACCGCCCAGTAATGCATATCGCCGTTGTGCTGGTTGTCGGGAATTTCTTCGAAGTTAGCGCTCGGAGAACTCGGCGTGTAAGGCACAGGATCGGCGAATTGCTCGACCGTATGCCGTAGAATGTCGCCGAACAAAATCACGTAATCCTGCCAGACTTTTTCCCGTTGTGTTGGCGAAACCGCCTCTTTGAATTCCTGGCGGTCGCCCCAGTGGTACCATCCAGTTTCAACTTCATTATTTCCGCACCAGATCACGATGCTGGGATGATCGCGCAGCCGCTTGATTTGGTCGATCGCCTCTTGCCGGACGTTTTCTTGAAAAGCTACATCGCCCGGAACCATATCTCCGCCGAACATGAATTCCTGCCACACCATAATCCCCAGCTCGTCGCAAATATCGTAGAAGTCGTCGGANTCGTAGTAGCCGCCGCCCCACTCGCGGACCATATTCATGTGCGCGTCGCGCGCGGCTGTAAGAATCCGGCGATGAATTGCTGGCGTCACGCGGTTGGGAAAGCTGTCGAAGGGAATAACGTCCGCGCCCTTCGAAAAAACTTCGATACCGTTTACTACAAATTCGAAGGTCTTTCCCCACTGATCGTCCACCCGGCGCATTTCAACGGATCGCAATCCAGTTCTTGTCTCGGCATGAGCGGCAGGTTCTTTGCCGATCCGAATTGCCGCGGAAAAATGGTAACGGTTCTGCGCCCCATACCCCACCGGATACCACAGCTTCGGCGAAACGATCCGGATGGGCACGGAAACATGATTGATACCTGCGTTGAGTTGAACCGTCTGGCTGCCATCCGCCACTTGCGGTTCGCTTATTTCATCGTGATTCACCGTCAGAACAGCCGTGGTGGGCGCAGTGGCTTCGATCTCGACTTCCGCGCTGGCGTTAGCCAACGCGGGCGTAATGCGTTGCTGATGAATATGAAAAGTTTCGATGCGCAGCGCGTCCCAGGTTTCCAGATGTACCGGCCGCCAAATGCCTGCGGTCACGAACCGNGGGCCCCAATCCCAACCATAGTTGTAAGGAGCCTTGCGCGTATAGGGGGCGGTGGCAATGTTTTCTTCGTTGCCCCGAATAATCGTCGTAACCGAGGGCAGAGCGTAGGGCAGCGACTTGACGTAGGGAATCATCTTCTCGATCGCCGAATGGAATACGATGCGCAGCGTATTCGCTCCCGGCTTTAAAGTGGCCTTCGCTGGAATCCTCCAGGTGCGGAACATATTGTCCGCATGGAGAANCGGTTGTTGGTTTAGATAGACATCGGCGAATGTATCCAGTCCGTCGAAAACCAGGTCGACGTGATCGTGGGCCAGGGCGGCCGCATCCACCTGGAACGTCGTCTGATATTCCCAGTCGGCCAGCCCAATCCATTGCAGACGAAACTCGTTATCGCGATCAAAAGGATCGGCGATCAGCTTGTTATCCAGCAGATCCGTCTGAACCACTCCCGGAACCCGCGCCGGATGCCATTCCTTCACGGCCGCTTGCTCCGCATTCGCGACTGCCCGAAACTGCCAGCCAGAGTTGAGTTCTCGCGACGATGGTTCGGCCGCCTGCGACGGCGAGGCGGACACTAAACACAAAGCAAAACCAACGAGTAATAGCAATGAAGACAAAACTCCAGAAAAGCGCTGGACGAACATGGTATGCGTGAGTTCCATTACGAGCTCCTGATTTCAGGTTTGAATGCGACTACTGCGATGAATCTTTTGCTCCAGTGGGCTGGGCTTTTGTCGCACTCTGTAAACTCTCAAACTCCTGCATCTCGTGCCTGGCCTCTGTCGTCTTTCCTTGCTTCCGGTAGATGGCTGCCAATCCAAAGTGTGCTTGCGCTGCCAGAGAACTCTGCTTCTCAATGGAAAGAAGTTTGGTCCACTCTTTTTCGGCCGCAGCCGTGTCGCCCTCGAGCGAAGCGGCTTTTCCCAGGGAATAAAGCGTCTCCGGCATGCCGGGCATCAAACGATCCGCGCGCACGAGTTCAGCCCGCGCCTCGTGGGCTTTCCCCTGTTCCAGCAGTGCGTCTCCCAGGCGATAAGCCGCTTCGGCATTTCCCGGTTGCAGCTTCACTTGTATCCGGAATTGTTCTTCCGCCTTCGGCCACTGAAATGCGCCGGCATACACCAGCCCTAAAGCAAGATGCGCTTCAGGCAAGGCTGGCCGCAGCCGTAATGCTTCCTGATATTCCTTTTCAGCATCGGACATCCGGCGCAGTACGAAATAGTTTTCCGCCATTGCCTGATGAGCGCGCGCCGAATCAGGATAGGCGCCCAATAGAGTGTCAACCGATTGCTTCGCCAGCAATCCGCTGGCGCGCCCGAGATAATAAAGAATGTCTGGATCGTTGGGATGTGCCGTCAGCGCAGCCTGGAGATTTACCACCGCTTCCGGCAGTTGCCCGGTTTGTATCTGCGCAATGCCCAACGTGGTTTTGTCCGGCGAGTGTTGCAAGTGCGGAATCGCCTCGCCCGCGTAGCCTTGAGAAAGAAGCGCGTACCCGAGCAACTGATGAGCTGGAACGGAATCCGAACTCAACTCCAGCGCGTGTTTCAGCGGCGGAATCGCGGAGCCGTAATCACCCTTCTCCATATAAGCCTGGCCAAGGCTGATAAAACCATCGGCCAGCGCCGGATCGGCTTCCGTTACCTTCTTAAATTCCGCGATGGCAACATCGAACCTGTGCGCCTTGTCGGCTGCAATCCCCGCTTGCATATGCTCAACCGCTTCCGGTGATGCGGCCTGCCACGCCATCCATAGTAATAAGGTGGGGATCACGGCTTCTCCGGTTCGCGCACTTCCAGAAATTGATCGGCATGAACATCATTCAAGGTCTGGTGAATCCCAGATGGCCAGATTACTTCCACCTTCGCCTTCTCCGCCGCACCCAGCCCGAAATGCAACCGCTTGTCGCTGGAGGAAAGATAACTGCCAGCAGAGGTCGCGAATCTCGTTTGCCCATTCACTTGCACGCGCGCGCCGAATCCATCCCGGTTGCTGCGAGTGCCGCGCAGCGTAATGACCAGCCATTGGAGCTTGCCGCCTCGATTCATCAACACCTGAGGCCGTCCGCCCAGCGTGGTCATGACTACATCCTGCCAGCCATCATTATTCAAGTCACCGAAAGCCGCCCCTCGTGCGGCCCAGGGAACCGTGCAGCCGGAGTCGACCCGCTCGAATCGTCCATTGTGATTCATCGCCACCAGCGGCAGTTCGAGATAATGCAGGGAGGGGTCGATCTGCTCCACATTGTCGAGCACATGCCCTTGTGCAACGAATAAATCCTTCCATCCGTCGTTATCGAAATCTTCCAGACCCACGCCCCACCCCGAACTTCCGCTCGAGAGCAAGCCTAATCCGGTCTCAAGGCTACGGTAAGTAAACGAGCCATCCCCATCGTTGTGGTAGACGCCGTAAATTTCTCTGGGCAATTCTGTCACGATAGCATCCGGCTTGCCATCATTGTCATAGTCCTGAAAAACCACTCCCATGCCGGAAAGCCGCCGCCCATCCTGAGAAAGCGCGGTTCCAGCTTCCATCCCTACTTCAGTAAAGGTTCCGTTGCCATTGTTGTGAAATAAATACTGCTGCATGCCGTCGTTGGCGACGAATATGTCGGTGAATCCGTCCCCATCGTAGTCGGCGAAGGCCACGCCTAAAGCCCGTCCCTTTTTCGCCGCGATCCCCGACCGCTGGCTGACATCGCTGAATGTTCCATCGCCGTTGTTGTGATAAAGAATGCTCGTGGTGGAAGGGAATTCTTCCGGCGGGCAGTAGGTATGGTAATTTCCGCCGCAGTCTTTGCTGTGCTTCGTATCCCACTCCATGTAGCGAGTTACGAATAGATCAAGTTTCCCGTCATTGTCATAGTCGAAAAATCCCGCCGAGACCGACCACCCGCCGCCGGCAACTCCAGCTTTCGCTGTTACATCGGAAAACGTTCCGTCACCATTATTATGGTAGAGAATATTTTTGCCGTAGTTGGTCACATAAATGTCGGGATATCCATCATTATCATAGTCGCCCACAGCAACTCCCATGCCGTAGTTTCCGTCTCCTGCGTGGGCCAGTCCCGCCTGCTCGGTCACGTCGGTAAAGCTGCCATCCTTATTCTGCCGGTACAAACGATTCCAGTATTTCGGATCGTGACGATCAAAGTTCTCCGGCATGCCCATAGGATTTGTCACCCGGCCGCCGTTCACCACAAAAATATCCAGCAATCCATCATTGTTATAGTCAAGCAGAGCGACGCCGCCCGGCATGGTTTCAATCAAATATTTTGCTGACGTCGGAGAATTTTGCAGCGTGAAATCCAGTGGGGATTTCACGTCAAACACTTGCGCGGATGCTTGCCCGGAAAGCCCCGCACTCCCACCAATGAGAGCCAGGAAGAAGAGTGCACGAACCCAGCTATTCAGAAACCAAGCATTTGCAAAACAGCTATTCCGGGAAAAAGTATTCGGCAAAATGAATCCTTCAACTGAAGACCCTATCGCTATCCTGACCAACAAAGAGGACGAGCCGATTAATCTCTGTGTTTCCCTAGCGTCGATTCCCGCTCGACCAGTCTTGGAGGAATCAGGATCGTCTCTGGCTTTAATGCCCGTTTCGCTCCAATTCGCGCCATCAGCAACTCTGCCGCTAAAACTCCAATTCGTCCGGTACCCTGGTCAACCGTCGTCAGCGGAACCGCCAGTAAGTCGGAATAATGTATGTTGCCCGATCCCACTATCGAAATATCCTCTGGCGGCTTGAGTCCCGCCTCTAACACCCCACGAATCGCGCCAATCGCTACCGGATCGTTGTAGCAGAAAACGCCGTCTGGCATCGGGCGCAGCTTTAGCAACTGTCGCATTCCTTCACATCCGGTCTTGTCCGAACGTCCGCCGTCCACCACGTAATCTGAAGAGATTCGCAATCCGTGCTTCGCCAGAGCCAGCCGATAGCCCGCCAGCCGGCCTTCCGCGATGCTGGCTTTCGGACCTCGCAAATGGGCAATCCGCCGACATCCCCGGTCGATAAGATGTTCTGTCGCCACTTTCCCAATCGCCCGATTGTCTACGCCCACAAAACAAGCCTTTACTCCGGGAATCGGTCTGTCGATCAATATATAAGGTACGCCTCGCTGCCGTATCCTCTTGAATAGATCCAAATGCCGGGGAGGTTGCGAGGATGCAATTATCAGCCCATCGACCTGCCGCGCCAGCATCGAATCCGTCTCGCTGGCTTCCAATGCGGGATCCTCTTCAAAGCACGAAAGTACTACATGGTAACCACAGGGACGTACCGTCTCAGTAACCGCCCGGGCCACCTCCCCAAAAAAGGAATGGGTAAACTCTGGCAGGAGTAACCCGATGGTAAATGTGCGCCGCGTCACCAGGCTGCGCGCCACCCAGTTCATCTGATAATTCAGCTCTTTGGCGCGCTGTAGCACCCGTTCCCGGGTCGCTTGGCTGATCCGCCCCTGGTTTCGGAGCGCCTTCGATACCGTAACCACGGAGACGTCGAGGTCTCTCGCGATTCGCAACATCGTGACTGGCATGACCGCGACAGCATAACACTTTCGAGTGAGTTAACGATTATTCACATCGTTTTTTTTCATTTTATTCTTGACAACCGTTGTGCATGTGCTCGAAAATCCAGCCGCTCCCCTAACCAGGGAATTCCTGTAATTGAAAAGGACTAGCATGCCGCGTCGCATCCTGTGCACCCTCCTCGTCTCCGTGAGTCTGCTGCTCTCCGCTTCGCTTTCTTTGCATGCTCAAAGCACCTACGGTACGGTTGCCGGCCAGGTTACTGATTCATCCGGAGCTGCGATTGCCGATGCAGCTGTGACCTTGACGAATGTCGGGACGCAGGAAAAACGCACAGCGCAAAGCGGCGCGGACGGCCTCTACACGTTTGTGAATTTGAACCCTGGCAACTACCGGGTTGATATCGAAAAAACAGGTTTTAAGCACTTCGCGCGCACTGACGTCACTGTCCAGGTGCAGCAGTCCACGACCGTGAATGCGCCTCTGCAAGTTGGCGAAGTCAGTCAGGTCGTCGAAGTTACATCGCAGACGCCGCTGCTCCAGTCCGAAACCTCCTCGCTGGGCCAGGTGGTTGACACGCGCGAGACCAATGAGCTTCCTCTGAACGGACGCAACGTTTTCAACCTGCTTACCACTGCTCCTTCCGTGGTAGCCCAGGGCGGCGCAGGTGGAACTCCCGTCGGGCAGAACCCGTTTAGCTGGGGCAACTATCAGGTTGGCGGTTCGTTCGCAAATCAGGGCGCAGAGTATCTGGATGGTCAACCCCTGAACATCGGCTATATCAACCTGCCGATCGTCATCCCGACCCAGGACTCCGTTGGTGAGTTCAAAGTCCAATACAACAACATCGGCGCAGAGTGGGGCAAGTTCTCCGGCGCTGTCATGAACTTCAGCACCAAATCGGGTACGAATCAGTTCCACGGATCGGCGTATGAGTTTTTCCGCAATAAAGTGCTGAACTCGAATGAATACTTCTATAAAGGTTCGGAGCTAGCGGCTGGCACCTCTAACACCCCTCCACCGTGGGTGCAGAACAATTACGGAGTCAACGTAGGCGGTCCGGTCATCAAGAACAAGACTTTCTTCTTTGGCAGCTTTGAGCAGTTCCGCCTGCGCACCGGCGGTGTCATTACCACGGATGTGCCTACGGCAGCCTTCCGGGCTGGCGATTTCTCCTCATTGCTCGCCCAGGGTGTCCAGCTCTACGACCCGTTCACTGTGGACCCCGCCACCGGCCTCCGAAAGGCGTACCCTGGCAATATTATTCCGACGACCCAGTTCAGCAAGGCTGCGACTACTCTTTGGGATAAGTACTATACGTTTCCCGGGGCCCCAACAACCTTCAACTTGAGCAACCCCGACAACTTTACCTCCGCCAGCAGCACCGGCGGCAATACTACGCAGTTCGTGGGACGCGGCGACCAAAACATCACTGACAAGACTCGCCTCTTCGGGCGCTTCACCTACTACGGTCTGCTCGATCTTCCCACCAATCCCTTTGGAACTGGCCTCTGCCAGGATCGTTGCGCTGAGGATTATCACACGAAAGCTCTTGCGGTGGACCTCAATCACACCTTCACTTCAAACCTGATCGGCGATTTGAACGTGTCGGGCAGCCGATTCATTTACCTGCGCGCGCCAATCCTCGCCGGATACGACCTGACCCAGCTGGGATGGCCTGCGAGTTACAACACCGTCATACCCTCAGCCGCCAGAACGCCACCGACGCCCGCATTTCCGTACCACGATGACGTAGGCATCAGCCAAGGCAACAGCGCAATCGGCGACCACAACACGCAGTACAACATCTCTCCATCGCTGACCATTATCAGTGGGAAACACACCATTCAGGTCGGTGCTCAGTATGAGTTGGGCCTGGATAACTACTATCAAACCAATATCGCCAGTGGCGCATTCGGTTTCTCGGGAGCATGGACCACCAACTATGCCCTTCCCGATTGCACTACGGCCAACAATTGCACCATTGGGTCGCCGTACGCCGACTTCCTGCTCGGGTTGGCTCAGAATGGTCCTACGACCTTCGTGAATCAGACGGAAGGTTCCGCTCAGGTTCCCGCGCAGACCGCGGGCCGACAAACCTATCGTGCCTTCTACGGAGACGATACCTGGCACGTCTTTCCGAAGCTGACTTTGAACATCGGACTGCGCTACGAGCTTCCTGGGACATGGTCCGAACGTTACAACCGTCTGAGCTACTGGAACCCGACCGCAGTCAATCAGGCGGTTACGGGCTGCGGCGGCACTATAGGCTCCCCCTGTGTCGGGGACGCCAACCTGGTTGGCACCGGCATCAATTCCAGCAACAACAACCTGCCGCTGGATAAGACGCAGTTTTCGCCGCGCCTGGGCTTCGCTTACAGCGCGGATGAGAAAACGGTTATTCGCGGCGGCTTTGGACTATTCTTTATCCCCAACTATGTGTCCTTCGCGCTTAACCCGGATAATGACGTAATCAATCTGGCCACCACCCCCTTCCACGCCTCACTCGACCAAGGTTTGACCCCGAACTCCTCTCTTGATGAGAGTAGTTGTACCTTTGTGGCGCAGGGCACTGCGGGCGCACCGACGAGCGCTGCTCTTACTGGTTGCACGCCCGGACCGTTTGGAGTTGCAGGAGTTTTGCCGCCTCCGGGTCGAACCGGCGGAAATGCGGCCACCTCGGCATTCGTGGCCACAAACGGCAATCCTACCCTGGCGCCCTACAAGAGCCCGGAATATGGATACGTAGAGCAATACAATTTCGACATTCAGCGCCAACTCCCAGCGGGTTTCTTCGCCGATGTGGCCTACGCAGGTTCGCACGGGGTTCACCTCCAACAGTACTCAACCAACATCGATCAAATCCCCGACTCTTTCGTTAACCAGGCCGCAGCGCAATTCGCGGCCGGACAACCGGTTGCTATTGCCCAAGACATTACGAATCCCTTGAGAAGTCCGAATCCGTCGATTGGCGGACTCGCAGGTCAGAGCCCCACGATTCCGGCCGGACAGCTTGACCGTCCGTACCCGCAATATGCGGGCCTCAGCCTTGGCGGCTACGGATGCTGTGGCAGCAGCTATAACTCTTTGCAAGCCACGGTCACTCGCCGGTTCCAGGGGGGCGGTACGCTGTTGGTCGCCTACACCAACGCTAAACTCATGACCAACACCGACACGCTGACCAGTTGGCTCGAAGGCAATACGGGCGGCACCGGGTCGGTGCAGGATTACAACAATCTGAATGGTGAGCGGTCGCTCTCCTCGCAGGATGTGTCGCAACGCCTGATCATCAGCTACGTGCTGGATCTTCCTTTCGGCCACGGTAAACCGTACGCCTCCGGAGTTTCCAACGCGATGAATGAGGTTGTCGGCGGCTGGGGAGTGGACGGCATCACCAGCTTCCAGCGCGGCTTCCCGGTTAAGATCGACTGGGCGGGTACTGCCACACCACTGGAAAGCACCGGGTTGGGCATCAGTAACATTCGCCCTGATGTGATAGCCGGTTGCGATAAGAAGGCCGGTGGTGGCAGCATCACCAATTGGTTCAATACCGCTTGCTTTGCTCCCCCTCCAGCGTGGGGCTACGGTTCTGAATCGCGCGTGGATTCCAACATTCGCATGCCCGGAATCAACAACTTTGATTTCGCCATCTTTAAGCGCTTCGTCTTCGACGAGAAGTACGGCCTGCAATTCCGGACGGAGTTCTTCAACCTGTTCAACCACCCGCAATTTGGGCCGCCAGGAAACGGCTTTAACCCGACGACCACGGCTAGCGGAGCCTTGGATACAACCGCGAATGGCTTCGGAGCGATCACCGACACCGTCAACAACCCGCGCCTGATTCAATTCGCCCTGAGATTCCAGTTCTAACAAGAACTGGTTGACCGGGCTGGGCAGTTTGCCCAGCCCATTTTTGTTGGCAACGACCGGTTGCTGTCCTAAGCAATCGAAGGATCCCGTGTATCTTTGCTGTGCGCCAAAATGAGATCCGGCTTCTTCCGTCCGTGGACGCTCCTGTTATCCTTCCACCATGAGAACCCTTCACACCATCGACTATTCGGAAGCCAAACACGCTCTCGATCTCGTTCTCGAAAAAACCTCGCAGATGCAGAAGGCTGCATCCGTTGCCGTTGCTGACTCGCATGGCGACATCATCTGCTTCGCACGCATGGACGGCGCTCCCGTCTCCTCCATCCAAATCGCCATGAATAAGGCCTGGACCGCCGCGCGCGAGGGCAAACCAACCAAAGAAATCGGTGACAAGGTCAAACACCCCGAGAAGGGGCATGACATTTCTTTCTATGGCGACCCTAGATATGTTGGTTGGGGCGGCGGAGTTCCCATCCGAAAGAATGGCGAGATCGTAGGTGCGGTTGCAGTCAGTGGACTCTCGTCCGCTGAAGACGCTGCCCTCGCAATGCTGGGCGTCGAATCAATCTCCAGCTCATAGAGAGCGATTCGACGAGATGTTTTTTGCTGGCGAGGCGTTCACTGCTGCGACCGGGCGATTCAACAAAACATTTTGTTCGGATTTCGTAACAAAAACCATTTTTTTTCTTGGCCGTTGACTTTTGATGCAACACTCAATCCAACTGAGGGGGATGAGTGGATCCGAAGGACTGTCCGCGCTGCGGCGGTACCGGATATGTCGCTAAGCCTGTCGAAATCAGTGGCAAATCCGACGGCGTGGCGTTTATCCGGCAAAAATGTCCGGTCTGCGCAGGCACTGGGCGGAAACACTCTCATTCACCTTCACCCGCAGGCTGACCGCACGGTCTGTGGTGTTTGCCAACGCATAAGCCCGGGAAGTCCTCTTCCCGCCTTCACGAGACGATCCCGGGCTCATGCGTAGTTTCTTCTCGCCGCCCCGATCTTCAGAGTTTCAACCAGCAGCCTGGCTCGATCCGCAAGCCTAGTGGCGCAATCTGCCACAATGTCCATGTTGGACAGCGGCCCCGGCTAGCTTGCCCTGAGCGGGACCGAAGGGTCGAGCGGATCTCGACTTCTTCTTCTTCTAACCATGGCAAATTGCGCCACCACTTAAGAGTTCAGGCGATTCCCGCCGTCTTGCTCCTCGCCCTTCGTGGCTTCGCGGAATCTGTCTCGACTCGGTTACGGCCGCTAGCCTTTGCTCGATAGAGCGCTTTATCCGCCGCTTTGATCACTTCCTCCGGTGTAGAACTCTTCGTACCGGAGGTCGCTACCCCGATACTCGCGGTGACCGAAAGCTCAGTCGCCGCAACTGCTTTCGCCAGATCCCGAATTGCCTTGCCGCGCGTTCTTCTCCGAGCACCAGGCTCACGTCGATCGAACCCTCTGGGTTCCTGACGGCGCTCTGAACCGCGGAACCTGAAACTGCTGCTCTCGATCCTGGAGCGCAACTCTTCGAGATGAGGCAACACCTCGTTGGTGGTTTTGCCGGGAAATACAATGGCAAATTCCTCGCCGCCATAGCGATACGGCTGTCCTCCGCCTGTGACACGCGCCAGTCGTCCCGCGACCAGGCGAAGCACCTGGTCCCCGGTATCGTGACCATAAGTATCATTGCACCGCTTGAAGTGGTCGATGTCTACCATTGCGATGGAATACACCGGCTCCAGACGAAGCAAGCTTTCCTGGAATGCGCGGCGGGAAGGCACGCCCGTAAGTTCATCTTGGTAGGCGAGCAGGTAAGAGGCTTCCACAATCGCGCCCGCCAGAATGAACGCGGCAGCCGCAAAATAACTGGCCGGAATGAGGCCTACGCCTCCAAACCGAAGCGCCAGAAAACAAGCCAGCAACGCCCAAAGCATTCCCCCTTCCGCCGGCTTGCGATAAAGCGCAAATCGTATGAGCAACAGTACTGCCGCGGCCGCAAAGGCCAGCAGGGTGGCGAATGGAAGTGGCGCAGGCGCCAGGGCGCGATGTGCGTGTTGCGCACCAGCAAGAGGTTGAGGTCGGCACAGCACAGCCACGATCACCGATTCAATGAACAGCAGCAGGGCAGGCGGGGCAACCGTGGGGAACGTGAATCCCTTCTCCTTACGCAGCGAAAGCAAAACAAAATCCAGCGGCAGGAGCACTCCAACCGCGGCCAACGCTATGCTGCCTGGCCCACGTGCTGAAACATGACCTGCCGAAAAATATGCAATGGCCTG
>JGI12631J13338_1000171_pt1 | contig 21203 bp, 22 predicted proteins | sample BlaSpr_A8_Ref_O1_FD_13338 | JGI IMG/M metagenome (IMG submission 13338) | reverse complement strand
AAACCGGTACGCCACATTATTCTATGGTGTTTTCGAAGGAACCACGCGGACCCTGCGCTACGTGAATGCAGGCCACAATCCTCCCATCGTCATTCGACAAGATGGCTCCGTGATTTGGCTTCAAACCGGAGGCGTACCGGCGGGAATGTTCCCGAGTTGGGATTATGAGGAAGGTATGGTGCATCTTCGTCCCGGTGATCTCATCATCGCCTACACGGACGGGATGACCGAAGCGGTAAATCCGGCCGGCGAAGAATGGGGCGTCGAGGGCCTCCGACAGGCGGCGGACGAATGTGCCGCGCAACGCCCTGACGACATTGCTTGCGCCATCTTCACATCGATGGACGAATTCTCACGAGGGCGCCAGACCGATGATGCCACTGTCATCGTTGCGCGGGTAAAGTGAGTTCGCTGCATATCACCAATACCGGTCTCGTCGGATCAATCATGGGTTGCGCACGTAGGCTCTTTCGAGGCGGGTCCTCGCGTCTTCAGGCAAGCCCGGCAGCTTCGAGCGCGTCGAGACACCGCTAAGATTGACGTGACGGCTGCGAAAAAAAGAATGGCACAGAAACGCCGCCTTAATGTCTCAGAAGTGACTTCCCGTAGCCAACAGGAATGGCGAAATTCGATCCACCGAACTCGCGCACCATGGCAAAGTTAATTCCTATAACCTTACCCTCGCTATTGAAGAGCGGCCCGCCCGAGCCGCCCGAAGTGGTTTGGGCATCATAGACAATCTTGTCAGGCAGGACGTCGCCGATGTGTCCTTGCGTAGTGGTAGGCCTGATCAGGTGGCGGCGGGCGAGTTCTTCCATCACTTGCTTCGGATCACCTTTGGATGCAGTCGCGATGGACTGGAGCGTGTCGGATCCCGCGCGAGCCAGAATTGCATCAAGAGCGGTAGGATATCCCAAGAGCACAACCGGCCCTCCGCTAACTGCGGAATCGCGCCCATCGGCAAGGGCTACCTGTTTGATCCCCAGTTCTGAAACATTTCCTTTCACAACCGCAACGTCGACGGCCGAGGAAATCTTCTCGGTATTGATGGCGATGCCGTGGGAAATGCCGGGAAAATACGCCGTCATTTCCCCAACCACAGGTTCGAGCCCCTGATCGAGAAGTTCTTTCAAATCATCGTTCTGCCACCAAGGCTCGGCCACGTGATGGTTGGTGAGGATTTGTCCGCTGGCGGAGGCAAGAAACCCGGTGCCAAAAACATCCAAGTGTACTTCCGGACCACTTCCGGTAAGACTCAAGAGTGGGTTGTTGTGTTCGTCGGTCGTTGGCTCGCCGCTGGCCGTCATCCCAGCATAGTGCAATGTTAATCCGCTGGCGTGGTCGCGGAAGGTGAGTACAACATGGATGAGGCAAACGCTCGGCTCATAGGAGCCGATAATGACCTGCGCAACCTTGCCCTCGGTTTCGAGCTTCTGAAGGCGGCCTTCTACGGCCGTTAATTGACTTTGCAAGGCGGAAGCATTCTCTGCCTTGCTGCTTGCAATTTGCGCTCTCAGATCGTCGCTCTTCTTCTGGAGTTGAACCTTTTGTGGATCGGTTGCCAGGGAGGAACCGCGTTCGCCGCCTTCCAGGGCCCGACGGGAGCGTTCCATCAATTGTTGTTCTGTAAGCATGCCGGTTTGCAATCGAGTGATCGCCGCATAGACACGCGTATTCTGTTCTTGGCCGCGACGGTAGAAGAAGATAAAAACCAAGGCGGCGACAACCAGCACAGCAACAGCCGCCAGGCCGCCAACCCGAAGCGTCCGCCGTTCTTCGTTGACCGCTGTCACCACCTGCTGGGTAGCGCTTCGATTTTCCTCGGCAAGGCGCACCCGATCACGAAACTCGTCCACGATGGATTTATTCTGTAGTTGCGAACGAACCCGCGACAGCAGCTCGTGCGAGTCGAAGGGTAGAGACACGACATCATCGGCGCCGAGATCCAGTCCCCGAGTGCGCTCGGCGGCTCCTCCCGGAGACAGCATCACAACGCGGATGTTGTGAGTATGCTCGGAACCCTTGATCTCGGAAAGAAGGTCACAGCAATCGAGCTGGGGCGGATCGGCGCCCAGAACAACTGCATCGGGATCGAACGCAAGGACTCCCTTCATTCCTTCCCGATTGTTCGTCGAAACCTCATATCCAGCATCACTGAGTACAGCGACAATCTGCTCCCTTAGAGCATCGTCGGACTCAACCACCAGCAATTTCCCCGCTCTGGAGTTCATACCCTGGTTCTTAGGATGGTGCAAGACTGTCAGAGGATTCATGTTGGCTGCGTCGACGTGGCTGCGACGGCAAAAATAAAGATAAAGATAAAGACCAGGGTGACGACGACAAGCTTGGCAATCGTGACTAGCCCGCTAACCCGCCGCGCCCGCTCACCCGTGCTCTCGGCTTTCCTCCGATCAGAGGGGACACGGTTGCGGCATGTGCCGAGGCTCATCCCGGTGATCCCTGGTGAATTCGGGAAAGATCCAGTCACTCATTTTGTTGCTGCTTTGTTGCGAATTGAATTGGTCCAGCCGCAATCGAGTGGGTTACCCGGCACGCTTCGATGGCGCGACGTCAGAGCCGTTATGCAACTGGGCGTACCGTTCATAGCCCTCAGTCGCAAAGCACAGGCCGCGATCGAAAAACTGGTCCAGCAGGCGCAACAATTCCATCTCGCCATAAATTTCGACAGGACCATGCATGGATCCCTGCCGTTGCAGGAATGCCCATAGATGTTCCTTGACCAGGACAATCGACCAGCAGAAATCGGAGAGCGCGACCCCCTGTGAGGCGCGACGCTCACCGATCTCAAAAAAACGCCGCTCGACGTCGTGGCCGGTCTTGGTGAGCAGCCATTCGCTCAAGTGCTGCAAGATTTCCTGGAGTCGTCGCCGCAATTCATCGATCGGAACTTTGCGCAGGTCGGCGGTGCGCGATGAGGTTTCGAGCTTCACGACTAGCTCGGCGGCGAGTTCATCGGAATGATGCTCAATCAACCGTACCAAACGTAATGCGATCATGCCACCCTCTCAACTTCATTCGATGCTGATTCGGATGAGCAGACGCACGTAAAGACTGCAGGATTCGCGAAGAGTTTTGTAAATTTATGTAACTTCTCACCAACCCGCACCCCCTCGTGTCCAGAGTCCGCCAGCGCGCAAGGAACGTCCATTGCTGGTTCAGACGCGGCTCGCGAATCCCATGCCTCCCCGGACACCTCGCATATAGGCGAAGCTGGCGATAACACCCGGCATCGGATCGTCGGGATGAACCTCATATTCGAGATCGACGAAGCCGTTATATCCAATCGCGACGAGCGCTTCAAACATCCTCCGCACCGGCATGATGCCGTCTCCAACCGCGACCTGGCTCTCCTTGCTCTCAAAATTCGTGAGGTCCTTCATGTGTATGTTAAACAGCCTCGGGCCTGCTTCGTGGATCGCCTGCACCACATCCGTGCCAGCGCGGACCGCATGCCCGACATCGATGCAGCACCCGATACGCGGATCCATACCTTTTACGGCCTTCAACACGTCCAGCGGAGAATGCCACAACTTGTCCTCGGGACCGTGATTGTGGATCGCGATGCGGATGTTGTACTCCTTTATGAATTTTTCGAGTCGCGGCAGAGTCTCCAGTGATGGGTCTCCGGCCACAATAAGGTTAATGCCTGCTCGCTTGCAATATTCGAACTTGGACCGGATGTCCCCTTCTTCATCTTTCGCGAAATAGATGGCGCCGGCGGCATGCAGCTTGATGCCTGCCGCGGCATAGTCTGCGAGCGCAGCCGATTCCTCCAGGGGATCGATCGGCAGATGGTCTTTGACGTCCTTCGCATTCAACGCGAACACATTGAGCTGCTTCATGAAGCCGATCAACTGCGCGCGGTTGAAGTTGCGGAAGGTGTAACTGGCGAGGCCCAGCCGAATCGGTGATGCTTGCTCAGAAGATGGCCGCTCCTGAGCTGGCGCGAAGCGGTTGCTGGAAGCAGCAAATGCCACCGCCACGAGCGCGCCGCAGCGAACGAAATCGCGACGGGAGAAGGCGCTTTTCAAGGTCTGCAAGTCCTTAGACATGCGGAGCCCAACCCTTCTCGTACTCGCGTCCCCACATCTTCATCGCTTCCACGTCGCCCTGGATTCGCCCGTCTTTCGTGTCGAGATGCAGTTCCCGGTTCCCCTCCCACGCAATATTAGACAGCTGCAGCATGGTTACCGCAACGTTGCCGTCGGAGACAGGAGCGTTCAGCTTCTCACCTTTACGGATTCCGGCTATGAAATTCGCGAAGTGAGTGTCGGTCATGGAATCGCGGCCGATCAGGTCAGCCGATGAAGTCGAAGCGCCAACCCGGAATTCGCTTGTCTTTTTCCCTTTGAGGTCGTACACCTCATAGCCATCGCGATCGACGAGTACCGTCCCAGTAGTCCCCATGATGGTTGAACCGCGATCGCGCTCGTAATACTTCATCCCCTGGCAACTCTTCCCCTCCCACGAAATCATCTGGTCTTCATACTCGAAACTCGTCACCAGCGTATCGTAAAACTGCCAGTCGTCTTTGAAATGGTATCGCCCGCCTGACGACGTAACGCGCCGCGGATACTCGACGCCAAGCGCCCAGCGGCAGACATCGACCTCGTGCGTGCCATTATTGAGCGTTTCACCGGTGCCATAAATTCTGAACCAGTGCCAGTTATAAGGATGCACATTGTCCTTATACGGACGACGCGGCGCCGGGCCCTGCCACAGGTCCCAGTCAACCTGCGGCGGCACGGCAACTTCTTTGCCGGTGCCAATCGACTTCCTCGTGTTGACGTACCAGGCTTTCGCGAAGTAGGGCCGGCCGATAATGCCTTGGTGAATTTTGTCGACGATCTCGATCGTGTGGGGCGAAGATCGCTGCTGTGTTCCCATTTGCACCAGTTTGCGGTACTTCTGCTGCGCCTGCACCAGCATCTCGCCCTCGGCAGGATTGTGGCTGCATGGCTTCTCCACGTAGACGTGCTTGCCCGCCTGCAACCCCGCAATCGCCATGGGTGCATGCCAATGATCGGGCGTGGCAATCGTGATCGCGTCTATATCCTTCTCCTCGAGAATCCTGCGAAAGTCTTTTTCGACAACCGGGGTCTCGCCCATCTCCTGTTGCACGCTGGCGGCGAACTTCTTCAGAATATTGTCGTCCACATCGCAGACATGCGAGATGCGGGCCGCGCTTCGGTTCGCCTTGAGCGACGCAAGATGAGCGTAGCCGCGTCCATTCAGACCAATCACGGCAAAGTTGAGGCGGTCATTCGAACCAAGGATTTGCCCGTAGCTCTTTGCCGCGGTTCCGACGGCAAACCCGGCCGTGCCGACAGCCAGGGCATCGAGAAACTCACGTCGTGTAACCATCGCTTCTCCTTAATTACCGGTCTTCTGGTTGCGGACAGCAGTTGCCTATCTCTCGCCTGCTGACAAGATCGCCTTTGATCAACAGGAAATGCCAGCCTTCCTCAGCGTCTTCTTGAGCCCATCCATGCTAATACGGGTCGATGCCTCGGGCGTGCCGGCACCGCGCCAGTGGGTTTCAAGACTCAGCCCGTAGTGGAAGCCATCACGCTGCAAAGCCTGAAGTTGCCCAACCCAATCCACAATGCCGCCGCCTACCGGAGCCCAATCATATTTGCGGTCGGGCTTGCTTACCACATCCTTGCAGTGGCAATGGCCGATGCGCTCCTTCGGGAGCAACTCATAGCCAGTTGGGTAGGGCGTGCCTCCTATTGCTGCGGCATTGCCGGGATCCCAGTTCAGCATGAAGTTCTCATTCGGAATCGCCTTCAGCACGGCAGCCGACTCTTCGCCAGTTGCTGTGTTGCAGGACATCTCGTTCTCAAGTAAGAGCACGAGGTTGTCTTTGGCGCAGCGTTCCGCTGCCCGCTGCAGCTTAGCGTTGATTGCCGCGCGGTACGGCCTCTGATCATCCAGTCGCCAGTAGTCGAAGCAGCGGACCCTGTCCGTTTTGAAGGCCTTGGCAAGCGAGATACAACGCTCGAGCAGCTTATCCTGCTCGCCGGCATCGAAATCCGCATGGAACTGGTCGCGGCTTTCACTCTGAGATGAGCGCGGAGCCCCAGGCCAGTCTGTCTTGAACAGGGGGCTTGCAATATCCGTGACTCGCAGTTTGTGCTGCTCGAGGATATTGAGAGCATCGCCAATTTCTTTGTCGTCGAGCTTCGTCACGTTCTTGTTCCACATCGAGCGCAGCTCGATCCAACGCAGCCCGAAATCGCCCGACACAATCTGACATGCCTTTTCGAAATCCTGGGTAATCTCGTCATTGATCACCGCCAGCCGGAACGGACAGGTCCCCGTGCCCGCCTCAGCCGCCGTCAACGGTTTCATTTGTGAGGCCGCCACGGCCTTCTTCCCCAGTGGCAGCATGACCGCCCCCAGCCCTGCCAGTCCTAGGCCCGCAAGCACCCTGCGTCGTGTGTACGCCATGCCGTTTTTCTCCTGCGATCCAGACGATTTTCCCCCGCCGTTGCATCATTTTAGGCCCTCTTCTGTCTTTGCGCTCGGACCTGCCGCGACGCGACCCCCGCCTTTATCTCGGATGGCTCCTTCGCGCGCAACATGAAGAGTTCGGCGAGGAGGCTCCCCTCCATTCGCTGATCGAGTTTCTTGGAAGGGACGAAAACCTCGTCGAAGTTGCTGCAACCATTTCGGCGCCGCTGAACGCTGGCCCGGATCGGGAGGAACGGGCGACTTGGATTCGGAGCCTGCCCAAAAAAGAAAAGAACAATTTGCCGGTAGCCACGTCGGGAGCCGGTGAACCGTGGAAGAACGGACTGCTGCGACGGTTCAAGCAACAGAACGCGCGACGCACTCTGTCCGCGCCCGACAAAATTTGTCGGCGCACTGCAGGCGAGAGGTAAAACGGCATAGCCAATCTGGTTCACTAGCCTTCAAGGACATCGAGCAGTAGGAAATCCAGATGCTTTCCCGATCAAGATCCACCGCACGGACTCGGGGTGGCGGGCGATTTCTTTTGGACGAGTGCCGGGAAACAGTGGCCGGTGGAGAATGGCCAGTTCCGGTTTCCCGGATGGGTTCGGAATGGCAACGGGGAAGAGGCTGGCATCTTTGTCATCCACGTCGCTGAATTCGATGCGGTGGCGAGGAGCAAAGGTCGCCAGACCCAAGCGTTGCCAGTGAAAGAGATCCTTGGATGCAGCCAGGGCGATCCGTGGGTCTCGGGGAGAAAGAGCCGTGTAAGTCATCATGTAACGCTGCATGGGTTCCACGAATGTGATACGAGGATCCTCGCAGCCACCGCTGCCATCGGGCCGCTGCTCATAATCGGCCTCCGGCTCCTAGTGCGATGCCGAGCCGCTCGACGCCCGCCGGGTCGCCCACTTCGTTGAACCGCACTCGCGCAATGCCGATGCGAGAGTAGTTCCCCTGCGCGACCAGCCGCGGGAAGAGATAGAGTTCACCATCCCGGCCACGAGCGGTAGCTGGATCAAGTACGCCTTCGACCTCCTGGGGTTACCCGGCTCCGGCTCCATCAAAATTCCCAGGCGTTGCAACTTAAATCCGTTCATCAGATCCTTTTCACCATGTCGCGTTTCTAATTGCGATCTGCTAAGCAAGCGATGATTGCTTGCGTAACCCGTTTCGTCTCGTCGGGATCCTTCACTGGGATGGAAACCACACCCGCTTGTTCGGCCGGATAGTCATTTCCTCCTACATATAAGGCATCGCCTATGAAAATCATCTCTTCCGATGAAATGCCCAGGAGGTCTCGCAGTTTTCTGATGCCGTAGGCTTTGTCAATGCCAGGTTTGGTGATATCAATGGATGTTGAGCCCCCGGTTCGTACAGAAAACTCGGGAATAAACGTATCGAGGATCGCTTTGATCTTTTTCCGCTTGGCCAAATCGGGATCCCATTTGAGTTTTTCTTCTAACGGGGCCTCCTGGCCTAAGGCGGAAAATGTTATCTGGCTGCCCCGGTCCTCAATTTGGTCTCCCCAGAGCTTTGCGATCTTGAAGTCCGCGTCTCCGATAGCCTTTTTGAGAGAACTGAGGATCTTTTCTCGTTCCTCGGTTGTGAAATCTTCTGAATAGATCTCTTTCCAACCTCCTGAATCGTATCGATAGAACTTTGTCCCGCATGTGGGAAGGAGAGATAGATTCGTCAGGCGTTCGCCACGGGAAAGATTGGAGAGTAGTTGTTTCTCAAACTGTGGCCAACCGCCTCCGGAAATGACGGCCACCTTGACGATCGCGAGAAGGTCTTGCAGCAGCCCTGACATTTCGGCATCGTGAGATGATTTACTTTCGGCAAGTGTGCCGTCCAGATCAAAAACAATCAGCTTTTTCACTATTCTTCCGCTCTTTGAATTGTTGCGATTTCAGGAATCCCAATTTCCAACAAGTTCACTGCACTGCTGGGCTGGAAGGCACACACGCCGACCACCGCCGGCAAGAGCAACACGTCGCCCTTTGCGACCGCATAAGTGGCGCCCCCGTGCTCGACCTGCCCCGCGCCCTCGATGCATACCAGAACGCGCGGCACATTCGCAGCGCCGACGGCAAACGACGATTCTCCGCGCAGACGCCACAACCAGAAATGTTCACAATGAAAGAGTCTCTCTCGTTCTGCCGGTGTTGTGGCCTCCGCCACCGGCGTGACTAGGCCGGCGGCATCACCCTCCGCAAAATTAATGCAGCTAAGCGCTTGCTCGATTTGGAGCGCCCGCGGATGACCGGTCTTGGCATCGACATGGTCCCAATCGTACAGGCTAAATGTCACATCGCTGTTCTGCTGAATCTCGAATGCGACGACGTCGCCGCCCAGAGCGTGAACCGTCCCAGCCGGCATGAAGACGCCATCGCCCGGTTTCGGAGTGAAGCATACGAGCCGGTCCACCGCCGTCTCATTCGCGAGCGCCCGCCGCAGAACGTCCGGAGTAGTGCCTGGCTTCAGGCCCGCATAGATGCGGCTTTCTGTTCCCGCCTCCAGCACGACCCAAGCCTCCGTCTTCCCGGTTTCTCCCGGTGGCAGCAGGCTCTTATTCGCATCCGAGGGATGCACCTGGACTGAAAGCATTTCATGCGCATCGAGGAACTTCAGCAGTAGCGGGAATCGGCGAAATCGTCCGATGAACTTTCCCAGCAATTGCTCCGGGGAATGCTCCAGCAATTGACCGATGGTCCGCCCTTTAAGCGGTCCATCGGCTACTTGGCTCGGATGGTCGTCGCGATCGCTAAGTATCCATGCTTCGCCGGCGGGACCGCTCGGCAGAGGTGCGATGAGCAGGTCGGCCAAACGTCGGCCGCCCCAGAGCCGATACTGATAGATCGGTTCGAATCGAAGTGGATACAGCGGTGCCTGATTGATAGTATCTCCCCTTTGTCGTCATCCAGTCAGCAGGCCCCTGACACCGGCCTAGCCTGCCGTCGGTTGAAGATTGCACAGGGGAAGAGGTGCGAGCACTTGCGCCGGCACAGGCTCACAGGAAAGGCGGCCGCACTTGGCCCCGACTTCGATCACCGTGCTGTGCTTGTCGATCGTTATCTTCGTGGCCTGACCGAGGTCGGAAATCTGTATGTCTTTTAAATCGATGTGGGTGCCTTCGATGATGGCTTTGCCACCGGTGAGGAGGGCAATGCCCTGCAAGAAATTCTTGCGCTGATCCCCGAGACTGGGTGCCCTGACTGCAGCAACTTGGAGTGGGCCCCGCAACTTGTTCACGACGAGAGTAGCCAGCGCCGCGCCCCCAACATCCTCTGCGATGATAAGCAACGGCTTGCCACTCTCTCGAATCTGCTCAAGTAGTGGGCGCAGGTCTTTTCTAGAATTGATTGGTTTTTCGTGAATGAGAACATAAACATTCTCGAAGGTAACTTCCATGCGTTCGGGATCAGTAACGAAGTAGGGCGAGAGATATCCGCAATCGAATTTCATGCCGCCGAATAGCGGTTTATCGCTTGCGACCTCGGAAACAATGAACCCGTCGCGAATGGAACGAGCTTGGCGTTCACGCGCCAAAAGTCGGTCGTCTGCTGTAGCAAGTTGCGCAGTCATGCTGGCCTCCGTCAGCTGTGCTTCATGGCATACTCTTCCGGGCGCGAGATCGAAATTCAGGCATTGGTCGGGACCTGCCAGATTTTTCGCGCCGGCCACTCACCGAACGCATTTTTGTTTTCACCACTAGTTCTCAATTCTTTCGCACTCACGCGATCCCTCGCCTTTCGCTTGTATCTTGCGCTCTCTCTGAAGTATGTCTGATTTCAGCTTTGCATTATGGTCAGTTTTGTACACTCTGGAATCAACTGCGAGGCGGAACGCCTGTCGGATTAAAGAGCCTCCGAGCTTCCGCAAGTGGACGTAGCCGATCCTTGCGGACCGCAGCTTTGTTCGCAGGGGCCTCTAGTTGAACTGCGGGTTGTGTCGTGAACGCGGAATACTACGCGCCCATCGATTACGTGTGTGCCCGCAGAAAGCCTCCCGCCAAACTGGTCACTTCTGAACAGACGCGACGTAGACGTGCAGGCTTAAATCATTGGCGTGCAGACCCCAGACGAGAAACCCGCTCACCAACCTGCCCTCTGCTCGGGTACCGTAAGGAATTTCCCTCAAACTATGGTCAGAGCCTTTCGGAGTTAGGGATGGATTTCATACGGCTAACAATGAACCCTTTTAAAGATATAGCAACCAATCATTGGAGGGTATTTATGACCCCAAAGTACGGCGGTCAAGAACGTCAAAGAAGCCGTTGGCGCTCCAGTTTCCCGAACCGACCTTGGTCATCTGCGAGTCGCTTCGCGAGACGACTGGCTCGCCGAGCGGAAGAAACTTCTGGCGGAGGAAAAGGAACTCGACATTGCAATCACAAGCACCGCTAGGGATTCCGCGCCTCGATCAACGGGAACAGCATTTTTTCATCCCGGGCCCGAAAAACAACCTGCGACTGTTTCTCCGCTTATTGACGAGCGAAACGCTCCTCGCGGTTGGTCGGCGTGCGGTGCTCTATGTGCATGGCGCGACGTTTCCATCAGCGCTCTCGATCGCGCACCGTTTCGACGGACGCTCCTGGCGCGACGCGCTTTGCGAGGCCGGGTTTGACGTGTGGGGATTAGATTTCTACGGCTTCGGTCACTCGGACCACTATCCGGAAATGGACGCTCCGGCAGCGGCGAACCCACCTCTATGCCTGGCCGAAGAAGCCGCCACGCAGCTTGCCGCTGCCGTCAGCTTCATTCTTGAGCACCAAGGCCTGAACTCCCTGTCGCTGATCGCACACTCTTGGGGCTCGATGGCAGCCGGACGGTTTGCTGGCGACCACCCAGCGCTCGTCGACCGCTTGGTACTGTTCGCTCCAATCGCGCGCCGCGATCCAGTGCGTTGCTCTCTCCGTCCAAGCGGCCCTGCCTGGCGCGTCGTCAGCGTTGAGGAGCAATGGGCTCGATTTGTGGAGGACGTGCCGCACGACGAATCTCCCGTTCTCTCGCGAGTGCACTTCGAAGACTGGGGGCAGCGCTATCTCGACAGCGATCCTGAGAGCCGCACCCGCGCTCCGGCTGGCGTGAAAACTCCCTCGGGACCTTTCATCGAGATTTTGCGGGCCTGGCACGGCGAACTCGCCTACGAACCTTCGCGAGTGCGCGCTCCGGTGGCGATCCTGCGCGGCGCTTGGGACGGACTGGTCACTGACCATGACGCGAGGTGGTTGTTCGACGCGTTCAGCCACTCATCTATAAAGCGCGACGTTAAGATTGGTCGGGGAACGCATCTGATGCACCTGGAGGCGATGCGGCCAGCCTTGTGGGGCGAGACTGTGACGTTCCTACTTGGCGGGGATGTCGCTCCGGTTCCCCTTTAATCCACCCAATAACGAAAGGGAGATGAACATGTTTGTCGTGGTCTTCGAAGTGCACCCTGCACCGGGCAAAAAGGACGAGTATCTCGGCCTTGCCAAGCATCTTAAACCGATCCTGGAGTCGATCGACGGATTCATCGACAATGAGCGATTCGAGAGCAAGCGGCGTGAGGGCTGGGTCTTGTCGCTCTCCACGTGGCGCGACGAGAAATCCGTAGTACGCTGGCGCAGCCAGGGCGAGCATCACAGAATCCAGGAACTAGGCCGCAGCGGCATCTTCTCCGATTATCACCTGCGCGTCTGCGAGGTGACCGCCGACAGTCACCCACCCGCGGACTTGCCGGTAATCGAGCAACGCTTGGATGCTACCAAGATTGGAGAAGCCAAAGCGCTGGCCATCACCGAGGTCTCCCCAGCGCCGAATGCAACCTTCGCTGCTCACCCCGATGTATTGCCGAGTCATCTCGCTTTCGACATCCACGCCGCGGGTATGGTCGATTATGACCTGTTTGAGAGTATCTACAATCCGGGCAAGTTGCTGCTCCTCACGTCCTGGAAGACCGCTGAAGACTCTACCCGCTGGACGCCGAACGTGTTCGCCGATGTCGCCAAACTCCGCCACCGTCGCGCCCGCAACGTGCGCGACTACGGCATGTTCGAACGCAGGGAGGCGGCGCAGTACTTTCCGGATGCGAAGTGTCCGATGGAATGAGCCGGCGACATCGTAAGACGCAAGGTGGACAAATCAAATCGATTCGAGAGGCGGCCAGCTAGCGGTCTACCGGCAAGGGAGATACGCAATGGAGGCCGTGGTGCTGTATGAGTCCGGTGGTCCGGAGAGGCTGAAATTTGAAGACGATGTTCCCGATCCGCAGATTAGACTGATTTCTTCACGGCGAACTGAGCGGAACGGAGATCGGCGCACGCTGTGGTTCCCCAAGCTTTGATTTTGAGAGCCGGCTTCATTGGCTTCGTTCCTCCTGGGTAAACCTGCTATCCAGCGGTCATCGCACGATGGCTTGGACCGAAATACCGAATGCCGACACACCGTCGGCTCCGAGCATGAGTTGAGCGAGTCAGAGCCATATGGCTTATGTCGGGACTGTTTGACTTTCGAGACCAAAGCGTGAAACCATTATTTTCGGCGGGTGGAACCCCAGCTTTTGCCCGCAGACTTGACGCTGTTCTTGCCCTTCTTGCGCATTTATTCTTCTTTATCATAAGAAGTCGCCTTCTGCGCATTCATGACCCTTGTGTGGAACAAATTATGACACTCGTGGCAGCATCCAAGAAACTCGTCAATTTCGATACCAAGACATTTCTTTCGACCATCAACGGCGGGAGAAAGATCGAAGCTTTTGCCAAAAAGCAGACGATCTTTGCTCAGGGCGATTCGTCTGATGCTGTTTTCTATATAAAGCAAGGAAAGGTAAGGCTCACTGTCGTATCGGAGATCGGCAAGGAAGCCACAATCGGCATTCTGAACGAGGGCGATTTCTTCGGAGAAGGCTGCCTTGCAGGCCAACCTCTTCGCCTTTGTTCCGCGACCGCAATGACCGATTGCTCCGTGATGAAAATACAGAAGAAGTCCATGAATGAAGTTCTTCATCGGCAACACGCATTTTCCGACATGTTCGTGGCCTATTTGCTGGCACGGAACATCCGATACGAAGAGGATTTGGTTGACCAGCTTTTTAACTCCAGCGAGAAAAGACTGGCTCGGGTACTGCTACTGCTGGCTCATTTCGGGAAGGACGGTAAGCAGGAGACAGTAATCCCCAAGATGAGTCAGGAGACCCTAGCAGAAATGATCGGCACAACGCGGTCAAGGGTCAGTTTTTTCATGAACAGGTTCAGGAAGCTAGGCTTCATCGAATATGACGGCGGGAGTGGCTTGCAAGTTCACAGTTCACTTCTCAACATCGTTCTCCACGACTAGACCTTACCGTAGGGTGTCCTTCGGCCGGTTATTTCTTCATTTTCTCCTTTTCCATCAGCTTCGTGATGTCACCGGTACGCAGCGATCACAAGTCGATTTGTCTTTTTTGGAACATGAGCGATACAAATCGCTCCGCGGATGAGCAAACGTGTCATCCCGTGGTCTGGGTGGGAGTGATCACTCTTGAACAGAAACGTCCCCTCGCGATTGCTAACATCAGGGAAATACTCATGAATCAGATCGTGAATACAAGGAGATCTCATGGCTAAGTCTACAAACCCTGCGCATGTGGCCGGCGGGAGTGCTGGGCCCGTCATTATTATTGAGAGTGTGGCAGATATTCTCGAACGTGACCTCGATTCTGTAATTCAGGAATGGCTCGTCCGAGTCGATAAAGAGCCGGACTTAATTGCTATTCCTTTGAGTTTTGAGGACCGCACAGGCCATCTCCCTCAGCTTCTACGTGATGTCATTGTGCGCTTACGTTTGGACGACGAAACCAACGCTGAGATTTCGCAGGCGGCGGCTCACCACGGAGATTTACGTGCTAAACAGGGCTACACGGTGGCCATGGCGGTGGAGGAATCTCGGCTGCTCCAGGTGAGCATTTTTACGATATTGCACAAAAGCCAGAGCCAATTGAAGTTCGATACGGTACTTCCCGCGGTTGTGACGATCGCGGACGAGGTGGATGCGCAACTGAAGCAGCAGATGCTGCGCTTCATGGCTTCGGATGCCGCCAAGGTAGTCGCGACATCGAAGTTGGCTAAAGTGGCGAAGACAGCCTAATAGGTCGCACAGTATGCCGTTGCGGGACCCCGCTAGATGACAAGCCAAAAACGCCAAGCTACCCCATCGAATATGAAGGGGAACGAGTGTGTCCTGCTGATTGCGTCTGACGCAGATGCGGCAGCAAGAGTTTTGGGCGAACTAGGTTCCGTAACAGAAGAGCGGTTCGAGGTGGAGTGGGTTACCGAGCTTTCTCGTGGGATTGAGCGACTGTGTGACGGAGGGGTGAGGGCGGTAGTGCTTGACTTGAATTTGCCCGATAGCAAAGGTGTCGAGACGTTCGATAAGCTCTTTCAGGCTGCGCCCGGTGTGCCAATCTTGATCTTGAGTGACGCTGATACAGAAGGAGAGGCCAGGCAAGCCGTACAGCACGGCGCACAAGATCACCTGCTCAAGGAGCAAGCCGATGGCTACCGTTTAAGGCGGACGGTGCGCACGATGATGAACCGTTGGGCGGAGCAGGCGGTGTCGCGGGAAAATGCACTCGCGACCATCACGCTTGACTCGATTGGAGAGGGGGTCGTGCGCACGGACCTATGCGGCAACGTCACCTATCTAAATGGGTTCGCAGAAAAGATGAGCGGATGGTTTCGAGAGGAAGCACTGGGACGTCCAGTTGCGGACGTGCTCAGGCTCGTCGATAGTGCGAGCGGCGCGGTCCTTCGCAATGTCGTAGTAATTGTCACGCAAGGAGATAAAAGCGCGATGACTGCGACCAAATGTACAAATTGCACGCTGATTCGACGAGACGGCTTGGAATTTGGAATTGAAAATCGAGTAGCGATTATCCATGACCAGGAGGGGGACACGATTGGGGCAGTAATTTCTTTCCGCGACGTGAGCACGGCNCGGGCCGCCTCGCTCGAAATGTCGCGTGTGGCACAACATGACATCCTGACTCAATTGCCGAACCGAACGCTGTTCGACGACCGCTTGACGCAAGCGATTTCACTGGCGGAGCGNCAGAGCAANCAACTCGCGGTGCTGTTTGTCGATGTAGATCAATTCAAGAGAATCAACGANACACTGGGCCACGGCGTCGGGGACAACCTNCTGCGGTCGGTNGCTNGCCGATTNNCGGCTTGTATNCGGNGNACGGACACGGTAAGCCGTCTGGGCGGAGACGAATTTCTGATTCTACTCTCCCAAGTGGAGCACGCCGAAGACGCAGCAGTCACTGCGCGGAAAATCCTAAGGGCGATAGCGTCCCCGCATATTATCGATAACAAAAGTCTGGACATTAACGTCAGCATTGGTGGTAGCACCTACCCCGCCGATGGGCAGGACGCGGAGAGTTTGGTAAGTCGGGCTGACATAGCGATGTACGAAGCCAAGCAACACGGTCGCAATAGCTACCAGTCCTTTCGAAAAGACATGACCACGCGATTAGCAAAGAGAGTGTTGTTGGAAGCGGATTTGCGCTCGGCACTCGGACGGAACGAGTTTTTACTGCACTATCAACCTAAGATCGATTTACAGACAGGTCAGGTCACGGGGATGGAAGCGCTGATTCGCTGGCAACATCCGGAACGGGGAATGCTACTTCCGGCGACGTTCGTGCCAATCGCCGAAGAGTGCGGTTTGATACTACACATCGGACAGTGGGTGTTAGTAGAAGCATGCAAACAAGCCCGAGAGTGGAGCGATTCGGGACTCGGAGTTGTACCTATTTCGGTAAACGTGTCGGCGGTCGAATTCCAATCCAAGGATTTTCTATCAGGTGTTCGCGCCGCCTTGATCGCTACCGGGACGGAGCCGCAAAATTTAGAACTGGAACTAACCGAGACCGTGTTGATGCAGGATGCGGAGTCTGCTGTTGTTACACTACTCGCGCTGAAGGCGATGGGGGTGCGGGTGGCCATCGATGACTTTGGCACGGGCTACTCCAGTTTTACCTATCTGCGGCGTTTTCCGGTGGACACTCTGAAGGTCGGTCAATCGTTCGTGCAGGAGATCACAGCGGATCCCGAGGGGTCAACCCTTGTCGGTGCCATGATCAGTATCGGAAAGAGTCTGAAGCAGCGAGTCGTCGCAGTGGGAGTGGAAACCGCTTCGCAGCTCGATTTTCTCCAGCGCCACGGGTGCGGCGAGGGGCAAGGCTCTTATTTCAGCCATCCCGTCGTGGCCGAGCAGGCTGCGATTCTGTTTAAGTCTGGCGTGCAAGAAGGAATGGTCCATTAGCTGCTCGCTCCTTGCGATCCCACCCCCAGCTACAACCGTGGTGGCGACTGCGGGCATCGGAGTTTCCGTACCGAGTCGGAAGAATGTACGGAGCGGATAACCACATCGCAGATTCGACAGACACCGCATGGCGGCCACGGTATCGTATAGATTCTCAGAGAGGAATCGAAAAAACACCTAGCTCTTGCGATACCATAACTCACGCCCTTCCTATTTTTTCCTCGGTTCGCTGGCTTGCCGTCTCGATCACTTCCGGGTTACCCGTCAGAACGCGCGCACCCCAATCCTCTAGTCCGCTCCGCTCTGATCATCTTGGGCGCGCCTCCGAAAAAGCACTAACGTCAACCAGGAGTAAGCCCGAAACGCTTCCCCTAAGCCGACCTGTCGGTTCGAATTCGGCATCAACGGCGCGTGGAAGCGGCTGGCGGGGGGATCAAGACCCCAACACCGTCGCAGCCTGGAGCGATTTCGCCGGTAATTGCTGACTGGACGATAAAGCCAAAAAAGCGAGAGAATCGCTTTGCGACGTTCCCCGGTTTGTCACGTGCGGAATGCCGTCACGTTTCTTCCATTTGATCGCGGGCCGCGGTGGGCGCTCGATACTTCACCTGACCACCGCCGACGAACGAACTGACAGTCGACGGCTGTACGCAGCGCGGCGATCGACGGTGCCAGGCTGCCAACATATGAGCCATGATGGGTGCCTGTCACGGCGTCGAGCTTTTGCCGGCTTTCTGTCCCGATATCGCTCACTCCACCGCCAGCGACATCGCCAACTTCGCAATCGGGCAGTCGGCAGGGCCGAGGAAGTAGCTTTGCAAATACCAACTGCACACCGAAATCCGCTCCCTGCGGATTTCGGCGTTCGCAGGCTTGTTGGGCCCTTCTATAAGGAAAGGTATTGATGGATGAAAGCGATGGCCATGCTGCCCTCGCCCACTCCACTCGACACTCGTTTGATGGAGTTGTGGCGCACGTCACCAGCGGCGAACACGCCCGGCAAGCTGGTCTCCAACGGAAACGGATGGCGATCGGGTTTCCAGTTGGTGAGATCGCGCCCTGTGCAAATATAGCCGCGCGGATCCCGCTCCAAATCGCCTGGTAGCCATGATGTGCTGGCATCGGCGCCGATCATCACAAACAAAGCATCGGCTTCGTAGCCGAGAATCTTCTCCGCCTCATGCGGCGCTTGCAAGCGAACCTCAATTCGTTCCAGGTGATTTTCACCGTCCGCCGAAACAACCTGCGTAAAGGGAAGAACCTCGATATTGGCCTTCGATGCAACCTGATCAATCAGATACTGCGACATGCTCAGCTTCAGTCCTTCGCCCCGCACCAAAACCTTTACTTCAGCCGCATAGCTCGATAAAAACATGGCAGCTTGCCCCGCTGAATTTCCGCCTCCCACGATGAAGACTTTCTTGCCGACCACATTGGTCGTCTCCTGCCGGGCCGCTCCATAAAATATGCCGCGTCCAAGCAGGCGGTCTTCACCCTTCGCCTGGAGCCGACGCCAGTCCACACCTGTAGCCAAAACGACAGCTCTGGCCAAGACTGTCTGGCCTCCGTCAAGCTCGCACAGATAGCCTTCGCTCGAGGGAGTAAGCTTTTCGACGGAACGGGTCAGCGCAACTTCCGCTCCGAAGCGAGTCGCCTGCTTGAATCCGCGCCCGGTCAGATCGTCTCCTGAAATTCCCTCTGGGAAGCCGAGATAATTCTCGATACGCGATGACGTGCCTGCTTGCCCGCCGCACGCGCAGCGCTCGACAATCAACGCTGTAAGCCCTTCCGAAGTTCCATAAACACCTGCGGCCATCCCGGCCGGCCCGGCCCCCACAATCACCACGTCATAACTGTCGCGAGTGGGCCTGGTCTGCAGTTGCAAGGCCTCTGCAATTTCCCTTGTTGTCGGGGGCTCTCTGAAAAGTTGCCCGTCAACACTTACGCCCGGACAATCAGGGTCGTCGGACAGGCCGCCCGGTACCCTGTCCGGATAGACATCACGATCAACCCACTCGTAGGGAATACGATTCGCTGAAAGAAATGCTCGGATGTTATGGCAGTCCTCATCCTTGTTGCGGCCGAAGATGAGCACCCGCGATGTTGGTAAGGAAAGGGAACGTTGCTGGATCAGCAAAAGTCGTTCCCCCAGCGTCACCAGAACGAGAGTGCGGGCCTCTTTTGAGTCCCGAATCAAATGATGAAACTGCTGCTAATCCAGGCGCGCCATACGGCAGGAGGTTTGGGCTCGCAATGAGCCGAAGGTCGGTGTTCCGAGCAGAAGAGGCACTTCACCCAGGAACTCGCCCGGCTTGAGTTCGTACTGCGGAAACTCGGTCTGCTTTCCGTGGACATCTAGAACTATCCGCAGACGGCCTTCCAACAACACATAGAACAAAGCTGGTGCGCCCTCCCGAAAGACCCATTCTCCCGGCTCAAGCCGCACATCGGCGATAGTATGCGCCAATCGAGCGCATTCGGCCTCATCAAGGCAGGCAAAGATTTTGGCCTGTCGCAATTCTTTTGGAGTAAACATGGAACCTGCCTCAAAATCGGCACAGATAATCGTGGAACTTTTGTACCACAGAACGCTGTGGTTCTTCCGATACCCGCTCCGGACAGCCGCAGCTGTGGCCGCGTGGTTGACGCAGATCGGGGATTGTCTTTTGTTGTAGTACAAGTGGCTCGGTTGTCAGGCCTAGTCGACGAGAGCGCTTTCAGCACTGTGATCGCCGCGTCGTTGATCTCCATCTTGCTTAACGTCTTTGTCGTTCGTAGTGTATTTCGCTGGATCGAACGAGGAATGCCTGAGACGTTTAGGTCGGTCGGTTCATAATCGGCGAGAAGAAGAAGCCCGGCGCTTTTCGCTTTGAAGCCCTGCATTGGCTGAAGCAGCTGAAGCATGCGCCTCGTTGACTTGCTCCCATAAATACGGCAGCGTGGCTTATGAAGACAACGTTAGAAATTCCCGATGCCATCTTTCGTCGCGCCAAGACGGTGCCGGCCGAGCGCGGGATTCCCTTTCGAGCGCTCGTCTCGGAGGCCCTGTCGGACTAGCTACGCGCCCAAGGGGATAGAGACAGCAAGCCCTGGATGAAGACGTTCGGCAAACTCCGTCACCTGCACAAGGAAACGGCCAGAATTAATCGCATCATGGAAGAAGAGTTCGGCCAGGTCGAGACGGAGGATCGACAGTGATCCTGGACACCAATGGATTGTCAGCCGTCGCAGATCGTGAAGCAGCGCTGGAGCCGATCCTTCGCCAAGCAGCGGAAGTGGCCGTTCCAGTAATTGTGTTGGGCGAATACCGATATGGAATTCAGCAATCACGCGACCGGCAGCGCTTCGAACAATGGTTTAACAGAAACGATTTGCAACTACCGAATGAGCCCGAAGACGCAGTCAAGGTCGACGAGTACCAAGACCACTTGGACGCTAATTTAGCTTGCCGCTGTGTTCTCGGAATTAGCGGCTCCAGATAGCCGGAACCCATCGCCATCCGACTCCCATGTTCGACGCTAAACTAGGTCGAGCGCCATCATGAGAGCCTCATTCAGATGGGTGACCTTAGAGCTCGAAAGGGACCCAATGAAATTTGTAAGATCGGCCTTTCGAAGGCTCACAAGGTTGTCACACATGATCCAGCTTGAGTGCTTCAATCCTTCTTCTGGCCCAATCGGGACCTGAGTTGATAGTCCTTCACCATGGGTGAAGACCGGTGCACATATCACTGTCGAAAATTTAGAGTCAATAAGCACCTGTCGGCTCACAACGACAAATGTCCGGTGCGACTTTGGATCAACCCCGGGCTTGTGCACACGATAAAGCTCTCCGCGCTTCACGCTCGACTCCAGGTAGTCATTCCACAGATGCTTGGTACTCCATTACATCCGCTGCCTCGGCATTGAGTTGATCGGCAGCATGGTTGATTCGTTTCAAATCACGGGCCTGTACGGCTGCCCGCTCACGCTCAAGCAAATATCTGCGGAGCACGCTTTCGATGAAGGCCGAACGGGAATGCTTCGATCCAGCTAAGCGATCGATTCTGGCCAAGACTTCACCAGATAGTGTGATAGATGTCTTCTCTTTCATACTACTAATATACCACCCGAAACGAATTCATGCGAGCAGGGTGGCACCCCCCGAATCTGCGACTTTTTGCATTGGCGTCTGATCCAGAGGGCTGGCGGGGACCTAGATGAGCTCAGGCGTCGGCACTCTCTGGAGGCGAAGGCGACTAGAACAGCTGTCGTGGTCCGCTGTCATTCCAATCGCTTGCGCCGCGATGCTTCTTCACACCAATCAGCAGATGGTTCAGGAATCGGAGAAGGGTTTGCGAATTCCGCGGGCATCGATTCACCGGGTTGAGGCAGACGGCGTCAAAATGTTTTTTCGAGAAGCTATGCAGTGAGTCCTCCGGATTAAGTTGGTTTG
>JGI12631J13338_1000170_pt1 | contig 21298 bp, 6 predicted proteins | sample BlaSpr_A8_Ref_O1_FD_13338 | JGI IMG/M metagenome (IMG submission 13338) | reverse complement strand
ACTGTGACCGAGGCCGGCGTCGAAACAAGTGCGGCAGGCACGACGTCACGGACGGTTTTACTCCCGGCCCACATCGACCCGGCCGACCTGGCAGCCGAGTTAGCCGCGGTGCTGCCTGAGCGAGACGGCGAAGACTACCTGCTCTACGAGCACGGTGGTCAATGGGTGCTGGCATGCGGTGTGCGCGCGATGGTCGAGCTGGACAGCGATGAACTGCGCGTGATCCGCGACGGGGTGACTCAGCGGCAGCAATGGTCGGGGCGGCCAGGACCGGTGCTTGGCGAAGCTGTCGACCGACTGCTGCTGGAAACCGACCAGGTTTTCGGTTGGATCGCCTTCGAATTCGGCATGTACCGTTATGGACTGCAGCAGCGGCTAGCGCCGCGAACCCCGCTGGCGCGGGTGTTTTGGCCCCGCACCCGCATCGTGGTGACGCGGGACGCGGTCCATCTGTTCGGCGCAGCAGCTGACCACCGCGACGCGGTGCGAGCGCTGCTCGCCGACGGTGTGCCCAACGTGCCCGTCGCCCGCGCGGTCGACGTAACAGCCGACCCGTCCGGCTACCGCGATCGGGTGGCGGAGGCCGTCCGCGAGATCGCCACCGGCAGCTATCACAAGGTGATCCTGTCCCGTTCTGTCGAAGTGCCTTTCGCGCTCGACTTCCCATCCACCTACCGGCTGGGCCGTCGGCACAACACGCCGGCGCGGTCGTTTTTGTTGCGGCTGGCCGGAATTCGCGCTGTGGGCTACAGCCCGGAGCTTGTCGTTGCCGTCCACCCCGACGGCGCCTTAGTGACCGAGCCGCTGGCTGGCACCCGCGCGCTCGGTCGTGGTCCGGCGCGTGACCGTCAAGCTCGCGAAGACTTGGAATCGAATTCCAAAGAGATTGTTGAGCATGCTATTTCGGTGCGAACGTCGCTTCAGGAGATCACCGAGGTCGCCGAACCGGGCACCGCGGTTGTCACCGACTTCATGACGGTGCGGGAGCGGGGGAGTGTGCAGCACCTCGGCTCCACGATCAGCGCGCGTTTGGACGCATCGAGCGACCGGATGGACGCGCTCGAGGCGCTTTTTCCGTCGGTCACAGCGTCGGGTATCCCAAAGACGGCCGGCGTAGCGGCCATCCTGCGCCTCGACGAAAGCCCACGCGGACTGTATTCCGGTGCCGTCGTGATGGTTTCAGCAGACGGCGGGTTGGACGCTGCGCTGACGCTGCGGGCGGCTTACGAGTGCGGCGGGAGGACGTGGTTGCGGGCCGGTGCCGGGATCATCGAAGAATCCCAACCCGAGCGCGAATTCGAGGAGACGTGCGAGAAGTTGTCCACCCTGGCGCCGTATCTGATCGCGCGTCAGTAGCGTAGGGATGATCGCGAGCGTAACGCAGCTGCGATTTCACGTCAGGTTTTTCGCATTGGCGTTACGCTCGCGGCAGATCGTGCCCAGCGCTGACCTGGTGGGCGATCGCCCGTTTGTCGATCTTCCCGACTGGCGTGGTGGGCAGCGCCGCCATCGCGACCAGCATGTCGGGCCGGGCGTGCGCGGCCACCCCGCGCTGGTCAAGGTAAGCGTTCACCTCTGCAAGCGTCATTCGCGGTCCGGCGAAAACAACTACAGCGCAAATCTTTTCACCTAGATAGGGATCAGGAAGCGGTACTGCCGCGGCCGAGAAGATCGCCGGGTGGCTAAGCATCTGCTCTTCGATGTCTGCCGCGGAGATGGTTTCGCCGCCACGGCAGATGACGTCTTTGACCCGACCGGTGACCACCAGGTAGCCGTCGTCCCGGAGGCGGACCAGGTCGCCGCTGCGGTAGAAGCCGTTGGGATCGAAGCAGCGCTCGTTGTCGCGCCCGGCGCGGAAGTAGCCATTGAGCGTGTAGGGTCCGCGCACCAGAAGCTCGCCTTCTTCGCCGGCTGCTACCGGTTCGCCTGCGGCGTCGACGACGCGCAGTTCGTCGGCGTCGCATAGTGGCCGCCCCTGGGTGTGGTCGACCAGTTCCGGCGGATCGCCGACGCGGGTGTAGTTCAGCAATCCCTCGGCCATTCCGAAGACCTGTTGCAAGCCAGGGGTCAATGAGTCGCGAATATGGCGAGCATCCGCCGGCTCCAGCTTTGCCCCACCAACCTGCAAGAGCCGCAGTGACTTTGGTGTCACCGGTTCCCAATCGCAGGCCTGTGCCCACAGTTTGGCCAGTGCCGGTACCAGAGCGGTGACCGTGACGCGGTGGCGGGCGATGACGGCGAAGGCGGCCTCCGGGCTGGGGTCNGTGCCGAACACCGTGGTGGCGCCGACCGTCATCGCACCGAGCAGACCCGGGCAGGCCAGCGGGAAGTTGTGTCCCGCGGGCAGCAGCGCCAGATACACGTCGTCGGCGCTCAGCCGGCACACTTCGGCACTTGCGGTCGCGTTGAACACATAGTCGTCATGGGTGCGAGGGATGAGTTTGGGCAGGCCGGTAGTGCCGCCGGAGACCAGCAGCAGGGCCGGCGATCCGGGATCGACAGGCGGACCCGGCGACCGATCGGGGGCTTGGGTAGAGGCCGTGCCGCGCAGCTGCGCCCACGACGCGAATGGTCCCGGGTCTCCGTCGACGATGACGTGCCGCAGCGTGGGATGTTTCTCGACTAGGTCGCTCGCCATCGCCCGGTAGTCGAATCCTTTTACGGCATCGGCGATCATCAGACCGGTGGCCTGACTGAGGGAGGCGAAATGCCCCAATTCGGAGGCGCGGTGGCCAGGTAGGCACATCACCGGGATCGCTCCCGCGCGCAGCAGTCCGAACAGCGCCACGGCGAACTGGCAGCTATTCGGCAGTTGCAGCAGTATCCGGTCGCCCGGCGCGACACCCAGGCTGCGGAGGCCGGCCGCGGCGCGGTAGGCCTCCTCGTCGAGTTCGGCGTAACTGAGGCCGTCATCGTGGCCCGCCGCGCCGTCAACCGCGGCGATTTTGTCGGGCCAGCGCCGCGCCGCGCCGGCCAGGATCGTGTCCAGGGGCCGCCCCGTCCAATAGCCGGCCGCCCGGTACGAGGCGGCACGATCAGCGGGGAACGGCACGAAGCCCTCCAGACGCTGCGTGGTGTTGGGAGGCACCTGGGCTCCTTAGGTGGGGGCTTAGTGGCGGCGATGCCGGTGTCGACGCTAGGGTAAACCACAAATTAGGGCAGCCTGTGCTAATTCAGGGAGGATGCGTGGTGCACGCCCCGGTGTGCTCGGAGGACATCCGCGCGGAGGTAGCTGAACTGCTCGGCGTACGCGCCGACGCCCTCGACCCCGGTGGCAACCTCATCGGTCAAGGCCTTGACTCCATCCGGATGATGTCACTGGCTGGTCGCTGGCGCCGCCACGGCATCGCCATCGATTTCGCCACGCTGGCCACCACACCGACTATCGAGGCCTGGTCAGAACTTATAGCCACCGGCTCGCACGCCACCGGAGCCGACCAGGCGGTCGATAAGCCGGCCTCGCAAGCCGATTGCCCCGACACATCCGGCAAGCCTTTTCCGCTGGCTCCAATGCAGCACGCTATGTGGGTGGGCCGCCACGACAACCAGCAGTTCGGCGGCGTGGCCGGGCATCTCTACGTCGAATTCGACGGCGGTCCGACCGACCCTGACCGACTCCGCGCGGCGGCCACGCGGCTCGCCCTGCGTCACCCGATGTTGCGAGTGCAGTTCCTGCCCGACGGCACGCAACGAATCGCTTCGCCAGACCAAAACCAGGATTTCCCGGTCACCGTGGAGGATCTTCGCCACCTGGACGGCGATCGCGTCGACCAGCGGCTCGCCGCCATCCGCGATGCCAAATCGCACCAGCAGCTCGACGGTGCAGTGTTCGAACTCGCGTTGACGCTGCTCCCTGGCGAGCGGTCGCGGCTGCACGTCGATCTGGACATGCAGGCCGCCGACGCGATGAGCTACCGGACCCTGATGGCCGACTTGACGACGCTCTATCAGGGCAACGCCCTGCCCGAATTGGGTTACACCTATCGGGAGTACCGTCAGGCCACCGCGCACCAGGAGGCTGCAAAGGAAGCACCGCCACAACCGGTCCGCGATGCGGATCGGTACTGGTGGGCACAGCGCATTCCGCAGCTGCCCGATCCGCCGTCGCCGCCGTTGGCCGCCGACGGCCGAGACTCACGAAAGAGCACCCGGCGGTGGTACTGGTTCGACTCGGCAACTCGTGACGCGCTGTTCTCCCTTGCGCGAGCCCGCGGCATCACACCGGCGATGACGGTGGCCGCGGCATTCTCCAATGCCCTGGCGCGCTGGTCGGCCACCTCGAGGTTTCTGCTGAACGTCCCCTTGTTCGGTCGCCAGGCGCTGCACCCCGACGTCGACCGCCTGGTGGGCGACTTCACCTCGTCGCTGCTGCTGGACATCGACCTGAGGGGTGCGGCCACCCCGGTTGCGCGCGCGCGGGTCGTGCAGGACGCCATGCGGACCGCCGCCGCCCATTCCGCTTACCCTGGGCTGTCGGTGCTGCGCGACCTCAGCCGGCATCGCGGCACCCAGGTTCTGGCGCCGGTGGTGTTCACCAGCGCGCTGGGGCTCGGCGAACTGTTCAGTCCCGAAATCACCAAGCAGTTCGGCACCCCCGGATGGATCATTTCCCAGGGCCCGCAGGTGCTGTTGGACGCGCAGGTCACCGAGTTCGACGGCGGGGTGCTGGTGAACTGGGATGTCCGCGACGGAGTCTTCGCACCAGGTGTCGTCGACGCCATGTTCGCACATCACATCGATGAACTACTCCGTTTAGCCACCGCTGACGACGCATGGGACGCGCCGGGTTCGCCGGCGCTGCCGGCGGAGCAGCGCGCGGTGCGTGCCAAGGTCAACGGCCGCACCGCCGAGCCCAGCGGAGAGGCCTTGCACGACGGGTTCTTCCGCCAGGCCGAGCAGCAGCCCGACGCGCCGGCGGTGTTCGCCGGTTCGGGTGACGTCAGCTACGCAGAGCTGCGCGACCAGGTGTTGGCGGTGGTCGCGGCATTGCGTACGGCGGGGATAACCGCCGGCGACACGGTCGCGGTGATCGGTCCGAAGACCGCCGAACAAGTGCCGGCTGTGCTCGGCATCCTGGCTGCCGGCGGTGTCTATCTGCCAATCGGCGTCGACCAGCCCCGCGACCGGACCGAACGTATCCTAGAGGCTGGTTCGGTCAGCCTCGCCCTGGTTTCCGGTGGGCAGCAGGTGTCCCAGATGTCACTGCGGGTACCGGCGCTGACGATTGCTGACGTACTGCGCGCCGTGCCGACTGCCGGGGCCCTGAGCGACGTAGGGCCGGCTAAAACCGATCCCGCCGAGCTTGCCTACGTGTTGTTCACGTCGGGCTCAACCGGGGAACCCAAGGGCGTCGAGATGACGCACGACGGTGTGATGAATACGGTGGAGTTCTTCATCCGGCACTTTGAGATCTGCGCCGCCGACCGTTGGCTGGCCCTGTCGACGCTGGAATGCGACATGTCGGTGGCGGACATCTTCGTCGCCCTGCGAACCGGTGGGGCGATCGTGGTGGTCGACGAAACGCAGCGACGTGATCCCGACGCCTGGGCCCGGCTCATCGAAACCCACAAAGTCACCGCGCTGAACTTCATGCCCGGCTGGCTGGACATGCTGCTCGAGGTCGGTCATGGGCGGCTGTCGTCACTGCGCACGATCGCCACCGGCGGCGACTGGGTGCGCCCTGACCTGGCCCGTCGCCTGCAGGCCGAGGCGCCCAACGCGCGGTTCGCAGCACTAGGCGGTGCCACCGAAACCGCGGTGCACGCAACCATTTTCGAAGTCCATGACGCGACTGACCTGCCGGCAGACTGGACCGCAATCCCATACGGCGTGCCGTTCCCGAACAACGCATGCCGGGTCGTCAGTGACGCCGGAGACGCCGGCCCCGACTGCCCGGACTGCCCCGACTGGGTGGTCGGCGAGTTGTGGGTGTCCGGGCGGGGAATCGCCCGCGGTTATCGCGGCCGCCGCGAACTGACCGCAGAGCGCTTTGTCGAACATGATGGCCGCACCTGGTACCGCACCGGCGACTTGGCTCGCTACTGGCCGGACGGCACGCTGGAGTTCGCCGGCCGCGCCGATCACCGCGTCAAAGTCAGTGGCTACCGCGTCGAACTCGGCGAGATCGAGGCCGCGATGCAGCGGGTGCCGGGTGTGCGCGCCGCGGTGGCCGCCCTGCTTCCGGTGTCGGCCGGCCCCGACGTGCTGGCCGCGGTGGCCTGCCCGGAGACCCCAATCGATGCCGGGCTGACCGCCCAGCGGATTCGCGAGGTGCTCGCCGACTTCGTTCCCGCGCACATGATTCCGCGCCATATATCGCTGGTAGAGCGCATCCCCTTCACCGATGGCGGCAAGATCGACCGGCGCGCCGTCGCCTTCCAACTGAACGTTGCGGCTTCTGGCTCGGCGAAACCCGGTTACCGGGCTGTGTCGACACCGCTGGAATCAGCTCTTGCTGCGATCGTGGGCGATCTGCTCGGCTTGCAGCGCGTCGGTGTCGACGATGACTTCTTCGCGCTTGGCGGCGATTCGGTGCTGGCCACCCAGGCCGTCGCCGGCATCCGCGCCTGGCTGGACACCCCCGACGTCTTGGTCGCCGATATCTTCGCCGCTCGAACCGTTGCGACATTGGCCAGCTTGCTCGGCGGTCGCGAGCGCGACCGCGGGCGCCTCGATCAGGTTGCCGAGCTGTACCTGGAAGTTATCCATATGGACGCTGACTCGGTTCAGTCGGCGATCGCCGAAATCGGAACAGCGCCATGACATCGGAACAGCGCGATGACATCACATAACCTGGCAAGCGCGCCGACCGCGTTTGCGCCCTGGATCAAGCTGGTACCCGGCCGTGACAACGGGCGACGCGGCGGCGCCACCGTGGTGTTCCCGCATGCCGGGGCAGCCGCTGCGAGCTACCGGACGCTGGCCACCGCCCTGGCCGCCGGCGGCGACACCTTCATCGTGCAGTACCCGCGGCGGGCCGACCGGCTGCGCGACCCGGCCCCCGAAACCGTGCATGATCTGGCCCGCGGGCTATTCGAGGCCGGACCATGGCGCCGTGTCGCGCCGCTGCGGCTGTTCGGCCACAGCATGGGCGCCGTCGTTGCCTTCGAGTTCGCCCGGATTGCCGAAGCACATGGTGCCGCGGTGCAGAAGCTGTGGGTATCAGCGGGTCCGGCCCCGTGCGCCGTTGCCGGCATGCCCGAGCTGCCGACCAGCGACGACGGACTGCTCGCCGACATCGCCGACCTCGGCGGGACCGATCCAGAGTTGCTCGCCGACGAAGAGTTCGTCGAACTGCTGACCACCGCGGCGCGGGCCGACTACCAAGCCTTCAATCGCTACGATCGCGGTCCGGACGTCCGCATCCGTGCCGATACCCACGTCCTCGGCGGGCGCCATGACCACCGCGTCGATGTCGAGGCTCTGCGGTTGTGGGAACACCACACCGCAGGCGCCTTCGCGCTGTCGTTCTATGACGGCGGACACTTCTATGTCTACGAACACATCGACGCCATTGCCGCGCAGGTGAATGCCTGGTGAATGCTGATGTCTGACAACCACTCCGGAAATGACTGTCGCGATCGGCATGTCGACCCCGTCGTCGTGGTCGGGATGGCGGTCGAGGCGCCCGGCGGTGTCGACAGCGCTGACCGGTACTGGGAGCTGCTATCGCAGCAACGGGAAGGGCTCGCACCATTTCCCACCGACCGGGGCTGGCCGATCCACGAGCTACTGACCGGGTCCCGTCGCGAGGGCTTCAAACCGATTCACGATTCCGGCGGATTCCTCACCGGGGCCGCGACGTTCGATCCGGCGTTCTTCGGCATCTCACCGCGCGAGGCCACCGCAATGGATCCCCAACAACGGGTCGCCCTGCGGGTGTCGTGGCGCGCGCTGGAAAACAGTGGAATCAACCCCGACGACCTCGCCGGGCACGACGTCGGTTGCTACGTTGGTGCGTCGGCAACCGGATACGGCCCTGAGATGGCCGAGTTCTCGCACCACAGCGGCCATTTGATCACCGGGACGGCCCTCGGGGTGATTTCCGGCCGGATCGCCTACACCCTGGGGCTCGCCGGTCCGGCGCTGACCATCGACGCTTCCTGTGCATCCGCCCTGGCCGCGTTTCATGTCGCGGCGCAGTCGGTTCGGGCCGGCGATTGCGACCTGGCACTGACCGGTGGCGTCTGCGTGATGGGCTCGCCGGGGTTCTTCGTGGAGTTCTCCAAACAGCACGCGCTGTCCGACGACGGCCACTGCCGGCCGTTCACCGCACATGCCAGCGGAACGGTCTGGGCCGAGGGCGCGGCGATGTTTGTGCTGCAGCGGGAATCGGCCGCGCGACGCGACGGCCGGAGAATTCTGGCCGAGGTCCGTGCCAGCGCCGTCAACCAGGACGGCCGAAGCGCCGGACTGACCGCCCCCAGCGGCGCTGCGCAGCGCCGCCTGTTTCGGCGGGTGATCGCTCAGGCGGGCGTTCGTCCCGAACAGGTCGGCATGGTGGAAGGGCACGGCACCGGAACTCGGCTCGGTGACAGCACTGAATTGCGTTCGCTGTCAGAAACATACGGAGCCACCGAACCTGGCAACGGCGCGTTGCTGGGCTCGGTGAAGTCCAACGTGGGACACGCACAGGCTGCCGCCGGGGCACTCGGCCTGGCCAAGGTCTTGGTCGCGGCCGAACACGGCGCTGTCCCACCCACGCTGGGCGCCGCTGAGGCGAGCCGCGAAATCGATTGGGAAAGCCAGGGGTTACGCCTGGCGCAGACACTGACGCCGTGGCCGGCGATGGACGGACGGCGGATTGGCGCGGCGTCCGCATTCGGTATGAGTGGCACCAATGCGCATGTGATCGTTGCCGTTCCCGAGACGTCCCGGCAACTGGGAGTAGGTGCCGCGTGATGATGGCTCATCGGCTTCCCGACGGCCGCATCCCGGTGCTGCTCAGCGCCCACGAGGCGGACCTGATCGGCAAGGACGCCGCCGCGATCGGGGGTTATCTGCAACGCCGCCCAGACGCTTCCGGGGTCGCCGGGGTAGCTGCGACTTTGTTGCGGACCCGACGGGTGCGCCGCCACCGCGCAGTGGTGCGGGCGGCCGATCAGGCCGAACTGGTCGCGGGTCTCGCCGCCCTGGCCGGCGGCGACGAGCATCCGCTGGTGGCCCAGTCTTCGGCCACCGCCACGCCACGGACCGCTTTCGTGTTTCCCGGCCAGGGCAACCAGTGGCCGCTCATGGGCGCCGACGCGTACCGTCAGCTCTCCGCCTATCGGGCCGAGACCGACCGGTGCGCGCAAGCATTCACCGCGGCCGGGCTGTCGTCGCCACTGGAATACCTGGTGACCGGCTCCGACCGGGAGTGGTCGCAGATCGATATTCAGACCGCCCAGTTCACCCACGCTGTCAGCCTGGCGCAGGTGTGGCGATCCTGCGGAGTGCTTCCCGATATCACCGTGGGGCACAGCCTCGGCGAGGTGGCCGCGGCCTATGTGGCCGGTAGCGTCGAGCTGGCCGTCGCGGTCGCGGTGGTGGCCGCGCGGGCCAGGGTCGTCGAACGGCTGGCCGGACCCTACGGCATGGCGGTGCTGGGCGTCGGGATTGACGATGGCGAGCGGCTGATCGCCGACACACCCGGCTGGCTCGAGGTGTCAGTGGTCAACTCGTCTTCGTCGACCGTGGTCTCCGGTGACCGCGATGCCGTGGCCGGCATCGTGAAACTCGCCGAACGCGACGGCCTGTTCGTGCGGGAGATCGACGTCGCGTTCCCCGCGCACACCAGCGCACTGGAAGCTTTGCGGCCCATGCTGGACGAGCTGCTGCCGGCAGCGGAATTCTTGGATACGCCAGTGGAATTCATCGGCTCGGCTCGCGGCGACGTGGTGCGTGCCGGCACCGATTTCACCGCTTACTGGTACGACAACCTGCGCAACACGGTGCGATTCGATCGCGCGGCGGCCGCAGCTTCGCTGCGTGGCGTCGGCGCATTCGTCGAGATGTCGGCGCACCCGGCGCTGGTGTACGCGCTGACCGACCAGATCGGCGATGCGCTGATCGTCGGCTCCGGGAAACGCGATGAGCCCGTGGTCGACCGACTCTCGGCCAGCATCGCCGCCGCCGCGGTGGCCAACCCCGGCTATCGGTGGATCGATGTGGTGGATACCGCCGGTGCTTTCAGTGCTTTTAACGGCCCCACCCTGCCTGGGTTCCCCAACGCGCCTATGCGCGAGATACATCTCTGGGCCACACCAGAACCCCTGCGCGACGAACCCGCGGGCCCGGCGCTCACCATCGCCGTTGAGGAATGGGAGCCGCGCGATTCGCCAGCGACCAGAACTCGATGCAGCATGGCGATTGTCGCGCCTACTGACGGCCTTGGGGGCAAGTCGGAATCGCTGGCGCGGCAACTGACAGCGGCCATCGCAAAGCATCGGGCTTGCGACCTGGTCCCGCCCGGCGAGGCGGACATCGTCGTGCTGATCGCGCCGGCTGTGCGGGACTCGGACCTGACGGTTGCCGCCGACAAGATCGCGAATAGTGCTGCGCCGGACTACGCAAACAACGTCGCCCCGCGCTGCCGGCGGGCCTGGCTGATAACCGCCGGCGCCGAATGCGTAGGTTCCGAGCAAGGGTCCGGGCAACAGTTGCCTGCACAGGCGGCGCTGGCCGCGATGCATCGCAGCGTCGGATTTGAATTTCCCGACTGCACGTTCGCTCACCTGGATCTGTCCGATTGGGATATCGACGCCGACGACGCGCTGGGCTGCGTCGATGCACTGTTGGACGAGAGCGACGCCGACGTCGCGTTGCGTGCCGGTTCGTCTGGGTTACGCCGCTACGTCAGGGTGCTGCGCGAGCGCGCCCAACTTCCGCCGCAGCTGGACGCCGGCACGCTGGACAACGTGGTGATCACCGGCGGCAACGGAGCCATTGGTATGCGGTATGCGAGGTACTGCGTGCAGCACGGCGCGCGGCGCATAGTCCTGTTGAGCCGCACGGGCGTCGATCGTGAAGTCCTGAACGAGATCTTGAGCGGTCGCGATGTCGAGGTGCATGCCCCGACATGCGATATCACCGACCCCGAAGCGCTGTCGGCGGTCGCGGCCGAGTACGCCGGCGACGGAGCGTCGCTGCTGATTCATACCGCCGGAGCGGCCACATTTGCCCCCCGTGCTCACCTCAGCGATGCTGATCTGGCAAACATGTTGCAAGCCAAAGTGGTTGGTCTGGCCCGGCTGGTCGAGGTGTGGCCGGTGCGGCGGGATCTGCGGATCCTGCAGTGCTCGTCGGTGTCCGGGGTGTGGGGTGGCCATGGACATGCCGGGTACTCGGCGGCTAATCGGCTGCTCGACGTGTTGGCCGGCCAGTTGCGGGCCGAAGGCTTCGACTGCACAGCGGTCCGATGGGGGCTATGGCAGGGCACCGGCATCGGCGGTGCCGACGAGATCGCGCGCATCGAGCGATCCGGATTGGTCGCGATGGATCCCGATGCTGCGATCGCCGCCAGTTTGGGTCACCATGCCGGTGACCCGCTGATCTTTGCCGCCGACTTCGAGCGGCTCCGGGTATTCTTCGAGAGTCAAGGCGCTCCAATGCCGTTCGCGGCGCCTCCGGGGCCGCAGCGCCGACCCGTTCAACCCAAAGACCAAGCCTGCGGTGCAAGAACGGTCGCCGAGGTGGTGCGCGCCGAACTGGCGGCGGCATTGCGGCTCGCGGGACCCGCGTCGGTGGACCTGAGCGCGGCGCTGATCGACCTCGGCCTGGACTCGCTGCTGGCGCTGGACCTGCGTAAGCGGCTGCGGCGAGATATCGGCCGTTCGGTCCCGCTGGCCAGGTTGCTTGGCGGTATCACCGGCGCCGAACTGATCAACGCGCTGCAGCCGGCCCCACCGGCCCAGGCGCGTACTGACACACGGGCGAAAGGGTTGGAGTCTTCGCGTGACTGAAACAGCCGGCGCCCGGCTTGACGAGGAGCGCCTGGAGTTATTACGCCACAGGATCGCCGAACGCGGCCTGGCACGGCAGGCGGCGCCGGACGAGGCTGTGGATACGGCGGCGTCCCCGGAAATGTCAGAGGGTCAACGCCGGATGTGGTTCGTCCAGTCGGTGGACCCGGATAGCTCGCTGCTCAACATCTGCGTCTCCTATCGTGTCACCGGCGAGGTCGAAGTCCGGCGGTTGCGTCAGGCGGTGAATGCCGTCGCAGCGCGGCACTCTGTACTGCGCACCACCTACCAGATCGACAGCGACGGCTATCCGCATCCGGTCACCCACGACGATCTGCGGCCTGGCTGGGCAGACCACGATCTGTCCGAATTGGCCGAGCAGGCCAGGCGACTACGACTGGAAGTATTGGCGCAGCGGGAATTTCGGCTCCCATTCGATCTGGCCAAGGACTCGCCGCTGCGGATCACCGTTGTGCGGCTGGGCGCCGAGGAGCTGCTGCTGCTGCTCACCGCCCATCACGTCGCGTGGGACGACGGGTCGTGGGCGCCGTTTTTCACTGACTTGGCGAACGCCTATACCGATCCGGATGCCGTGGCGAACGCGCCGATATCGGTGGGTACCGGGCATATCGGGGCCGCCGACATCGAGGAGGACTTGGCCTACTGGCGGTCTTTGATGACCGATATCCCTGAGCCGCTCGAGCTACCGGGCCCCACCGGTTCAGTGGTGCCGAGCAGCTGGCGCTCGCAGCGCGTGACAACGGGGTTGTCGGCCGGCACGGTTGACCGCGCGGCTGCGCTGGCCCGGGAAACTGGTGCCACCCCGTACATGGTGTTGATGGCCGCGTTCGGCGCGCTGGTGCATCGCTACACCCACACCACTGACTTCCTGATTGCCGCGCCCGTGCTGAACCGCGGCGCCGGAACCGAAGACGCGATCGGCTATTACGGCAACACGGTGGTGATGCGGATGCGCCCGCAGCCGCGCCAGACGTTCCGTGAGCTGGTCGCCGAAACCCGCGACAGCGCAGTGGGTGCTTTCGCGCATTCGCGCGTCGACCTGGAATGGCTGGTACGCGAGGTCAACCCGGACCGCCGGCACGGCGCCGAGCGCATGACCCGGGTCAGCTTCGGATTACGCGAGCCTGACGGCGGCGGATTCTGCCCGCCCGGGGTGCGGTGCGAACGCGCCGAGCTGCGCGGTCATTTCAACCAGCTGCCGCTGAGCCTCATGGTCGAACTGGCCAATACGACAACCGGTTCCGCTGCAGACAATGCCGCGCTGGTCGAAGCCGAATACCTGGTCGAAGTGCTGGATCGGCCGTTGGTGGAGCAGCTGCTCGAGCACTACACGGTCCTGCTGGACAACATGCTGGCCCACCCCGACACCGCATTGTCGGGGTGTGGACTGATGAGCGATGCCGACGCCGATTGGCTGCGCACGGTTTCGGCCGGCGACATCTTCACGACACCCGCCGCCACGCTGCCCGCTTTGGTCGCCGAGCGCGCGGCGCAGTCTCCCGACGCCGTCGCGGTGGTCTACGAGCGCCGCCAATACAGCTATCGCGAGATCAACGAGGAAGCAAATCGGCTGGCGCACTGGCTGATCGAGCAGGGAATCGGTACCGAGGACAGGGTCGCTGTTCTGCTCGACAGGTCACCCGAACTGGTCACCACCGCCCTGGGCATCCTCAAGGCCGGGGCGGTCTACCTACCGATCGACCCCACCTATCCCGACGATCGGCTGGCATTCATCCTGGGCGACGCGGAAGCCGAACTCGTGCTGCGCGAACCGGTCACCGAATTGGCGCACTACCCGGCCACCGATCCGGGCGCCGACGAGTTGGTGCGGCCGCTGCGCCCGGACAACACCGCCTACCTGATCTACACGTCGGGTTCGACCGGACTGCCCAAGGGTGTTCCGGTTGCGCACGCGCCGATCGCCGAGTACTTCGTCTGGTTCGGCGACGAGTACCGGGTAGATGAGACCGACCGGTTGTTGCAAGTGGCGTCGCCCAGCTTCGACGTATCCATCGGCGAGATCTTCGGGACGTTGATCTGTGGTGCGCGGCTGGTGATTCCGCGGCCCGACGGGCTGCGCGACATCGGATACCTGACCGATCTGCTGCGCCGCGAAGGCATCACCTCCATGCATTTCGTGCCGTCGCTGCTGGGGCTGTTCCTGTCGCTGCCCGGTGTCAACCAGTGGCGCACGTTGCGCCGGGTGCCTATTGGCGGAGAGGCGCTGCCCGGCGAGATCGCCGACAAGTTCCATGCCACCTTCGATGCGTTGCTGTACAACTTCTACGGCCCCACCGAGACCGTCGTCAATGCCACCAGCTACCAGGTGGAGGGCACCCAGGGCACCCGGGTAGTGCCGATCGGCCGGCCCAAGATCAATACGCAGGTGCATCTGCTCGACGATGCGCTGCAACCGGTGCCGGTAGGAGTGATCGGCGAAATCTACATCGGCGGAACGCATGTCGCACGCGGTTACCATCGCCGGCCGGGTTTGACGGCCGAACGTTTCGTCGCCGACCCGTTCACGCCGGGCGGACGGTTATACCGCTCCGGCGACTTGGCGCGGCGCAACGCCGACGGGGATATCGAATTCGTCGGCCGCGCCGANGAGCAGGTGAAGATCCGCGGCTTCCGTATCGAGCTGGGCGAAGTCGCGGCCGCCATCTCCGTCGACCCCAGCGTCGGGCAGGCGGTCGTGGTGGCCGCGGACCTGCCACAGCTGGGCAAGAGTCTGGTGGGGTATGTGACCCCGGCTGGCCCGGACACCGTGGACGTCGAACGCATCCGGGCCCGGGTGGCTGCGGCGCTGCCGGAATACATGACTCCTGCCGCCTATGTGGTGCTCGATGAGATTCCGATCACCGCGCACGGCAAGATCGACCGGGCGGCTCTGCCACAGCCGCAGATCGCGGCCCGAACCGAATACCGCAAACCCACAACGGCGTCCGAGCGGCGGATCGCCACGCTGTTTTCCGACTTGCTCGGCCACGACCGGGTGGGCGTCGACGACTCGTTCTTCGATCTCGGGGGGCACTCGCTGGTGGCCACCAAGCTGGTCGCCGCGATCCGATCGGAATGCGTTGTCGAGCTTGGCATCCGGGATGTTTTCGAGCTGGCNACTGTTGGCCGGCTGGCCGACCGGGTCGATCAGCTGCGCTCCGGCGACCTGGCGTCGTCGCGGCCCAAGCTGATCGCGACTGTCCACGACGGGCCGATGCCGCTATCGGCGTCGCAGCTGCGGAGCTGGTTCGCCTTCCGCGTCGAGGGCCCCAGTCGGGTCTACAACATTCCGTTCGCCGCGCGGCTCTCCGGGCCATGGGATGTCGAGGCCTTGGTCACCGCTGTCGGAGACGTCGTCGCCCGTCACGAAATCTTGCGCACCACCTATGTGGAAGTCGACGGCGTCCCCTATCAGGTGATCAACCCCGTCGCGGAGCTTCCGGTACGCCGGGCCACCGGCGAAAGCGAGGCCTGGTTAACCGAGCAGCTCGACGTCGAGCGTCGGCACTGCTTCGTGCTGGACCGCGATTGGCCGATTCGGGTCGCCGTGCTGCAGATCGGTGGCGAGCACGTTTTGTCGCTGGTGGTTCACCACATCGCGGCCGATCACTGGTCGGCAGGCGTGCTGTTCGCAGACGTGATCGCCGCCTACCGGGCCCGACACGCAGGCGAAGTACCGTCATGGGCGCCGCTTCGCGTGCAGTACGCCGACTACGCGGCCTGGCAGCGTACGTTTCTCGGGGACGCCTCCGGCACCGAGACAGCCACGGTGAGCGCGCAACGGGAGTACTGGGACCGCCAGCTGGCCGGGCTGCCCGAGGACACCGGGCTGCGTCCGGATTTCCCGCGGCAGCCGGTGCCCACTGGGGACGGTGAATCCGTCGAATTCCGAATCGACTCCGCCACCCGCGCCAAGCTCGCCGAACTGACCCGCGAGCTGGGCATCACCGAGTTCATGCTGTTGCAGGCCGCCGTCGCGGTGGTGCTGCACAAGGCCGGCGGGGGTGCGGACATTCCGCTCGGTACGCCGGTCGCCGGTCGCTCCGAAACCGAATTGGACCCACTGATCGGCTTTTTCGTCAACATCCTGGTCCTGCGCAACGACTTGAGTGGCAACCCGACACTGCGTGAGGTGTTGAGCAGAGCCCGGGAGATGGCGCTGGCCGCGTACGCCCACCAGGATCTGCCATTCGACCGCGTGGTCGACAGCGTCAGCCCGTTGCGTTCGCTGTCCCGCAACCCGCTGTTCCAGGTCGTCGTGCACGTCCGCGACGCGCTGCCCGCCGCGCGGGTGATCGATTCGGACCCGCACGGTTTGGCGCAGGACACGGTATGTACCTCGCTGGACCCCACCTTCGACATGGCCCACGCCGATCTGAGTGTGAACTTCTTCGGCACCGATCGCTCGGACGGTACCGGCTACGTCGGCAACGTCATCTTCCGCGCCGAGCTCTATCGCAGAACCACCATCGAGCGGCTGGCCGGCTGGCTGACTCAGGTCGTGGCAGAGTTCGCCAACCAGGTCGACCAGAGTTTGCGAGACGTCCGGTTGGTCGACGCAGGCGATCAACTGCGCATCCTGGATCACTGGAGCCGGGGGGATCAGCCGGATCCCGGCCGTCCACGCACCATTCCGGAACTACTGGAGCCCAGCCGCCGGTGGGGCTCGGACCGGATCGCCGTGCGCTGCGGCGACGAGCTGATCGATTACCCTGCGCTACACCGACGTTCAGACAACATGGCGGTGTTGCTGGCCGACCACGGGGTTGGTCCGGGATCGCTGGTCGGACTGTCGACGCGCCGGGGGATCGACCTGGTAGTGGCGCTGGTGGGCATCATGAAAGCCGGCGCCGGCTACTTCCCGATCGATCCGGGTTATCCGTTGGCGCGCAAGCGATTCATGCTCGACGACGTCGAGCCACAGGTCGTGGTGGTGACGTCGGAAGCCGCCGACAGCATGCCAGAACATGCCGGCGTGACGCTGCTCTCGCTGGACGATCCGACGGTGCGGGCCGCCCTGGACGACATGGATCGAGCTGCGGGCCAATTACCTGAACCGCATCCCGACGACCCGATGTACCTGGTGTTCACCTCGGGGTCTACCGGCGCACCCAAGGGGGTGCTGGGCACCCATCGGGCGATGGCGACCCGGCTTGATTGGCAGCTGCTGCGTTATCCGGTGCCCGGTGCGGACATCAGGCTCGCACAGGCGTCCATGACCTTTCTCGAGGGCAGTATGGAGACGTTGGCGGGTCTGGCCGCCGGGGCCACGATGATCCTGGCTGACGACGCCGAGCACCGCGACTCCGAAGCACTGGCCGCGCTGACGCAGCGCCATTCGGTGGCCCAGGTGACCGCGGTGGCCAGCCTGGTTTCCGCGCTGGTCGATTCGCCCTCCGCGGTAGGTGCGGTGCGCGCGTTGACGCGGTTGGTATGCAGCGGGGAGCCGGTGAGCGCGTCGCTGCTGGATCGGCTGACGGCTGCCTGTGGCGGGTCCGGTGGTCCTGAGCTGCTGAACAATTTCGGTGCCACCGAGACCGCTGGTGGGCTGGTCCGTGGGCCGCTGACGCCCCCGGTTCCGCTGCTCGGCAAACCGACAGTCGACTCGCAGGTGTACTTGCTCGACGAGGGGCTGCGGCCGGTGCCTGTCGGCGTGATCGGCGAGTTGTACTACGCCGGCGGCCAGCTGGTTCGCGGCTATTGGAAGCGGCCGGGCCTGACGGCGTCCCGGTTTGTAGCCAACCCGTATGCCGGTGAACCCGGCGCACGGTTCTACCGAAGCGGCGACCGCGCCCGATGGACCGAAGACGGTCGGTTGGAATTCGTTGGCCGCGCCGACCACCAGGTCAAGGTGCGCGGCTTCCGCGTCGAACTGGGCGAGGTTGAGGCCGCGCTGACGGCGGTCGATGGCGTCGCCGTGGCGGCGGCCCGGACGTGGGAGGTACAGGGCAGCACCACGCTGGCGGGATATGTTGTGCCGCAACGACCGATCACGGACGAAGCCGAAAAGTCGGCGTTCGCCGGGTCGGTTCGCGCGGCGGTCGCCACGACGCTGCCCGGATACATGGTGCCGTCGTCGCTGACCGTGCTCGATGTGCTTCCGAAGACCGAGTCAGGCAAGCTGAACCGGCCCGGGCTGCCTCGGCCGGCAGTCAGCACGAGCGGCCAGACCGAACCGCCGCGCACCGACACCGAACGCGCGCTGGCCACGGTTTTCGCTGAGCTACTGTCGACCCCCGAAGTCGGGCGCTTCGACGACTTCTTCGCCCTAGGCGGTGACAGCATCCTGTCGGTGCAGCTGGCCGCACGGGCACGGGCCGCCGGCCTGGCGATCAGCCCGCGGATGATATTCGAGAACCCGACGGTGCAGCGGTTGGCCGCCGCCTTGGACTCGTTCGGCTCGCAGGACGGGGAGCACAACGAAATCGACCAGGCTGACGAGCCGGCCGACACCGGCTTCGAGCCGATGAGCACGTCCGGACTATCGGCCACGGATCTGGCTGCCGTGACTCAGCTTTGGTCGACCTCGAGAGACGGTGAGAGAGACGGTAAGCCATGACGGCCACCGAAGCGGGGTCTGGTCCGGGCATCGCTCCTGACGTCGAGGACGTCATGGCGCTGAGCCCCCTGCAGGAGGGCTTGTATTCGCTGACCACGCTGGCCGAGTTCAGTGAAGGCGAACCGGCCGACGACCCGTATGTGATCGGGATGGCCGCGGATATCTCCGGGGCGCTCGACGTCGCGTTGTTACGTGATTGCGCGGCAATGGTGTTGGCGCGCCATCCGAACCTACGCGCGAGCTTCTTCAGCCGCGGAATTGCGCGGCCTGTGCAGATCGTGCCGTCGCGAGTCGATCTGCCATGGCGCCAAGTCACCGCCGCACCGGAGGACGTCGAGGCGCTGGAGGCCGACGAACGGCGACGGCCTTTCGATTTCGAACGCACACCGGCGATTCGCTTCCTCCTCGTCGAATTGCCCAGTGCACAATGGCGTTTAGTGATCACCGCGCATCACATCGTGATCGACGGCTGGTCGCTACCGGTGTTCGCGGGCGAGCTGATCGGGCTGTACCGGGCGGGAGGAGACCTTGACGCGCTGCCCGCTGCTCCGCGCCCGTACCGGGATTACATCGGCTGGCTGGGGAACCGTGATCTGGCAAGCAGTCAACAGGTTTGGCGCCGGCATCTGGCCGGCATGCCGGGACCCACCCTGCTGTCACCGGCCCTGGGCGGCGATAGCGGTGCCAACCCCGGCGAAACAGGCCTGGCGCGTCGCACCGAATTGCGAATGGACGCCGACGCCACCGGGCGGCTGATCAATGGCGCTCGGTCCGCCGGTATCACCGTCAACACGCTGATGCAGATGGCCTGGGCACTGGTGTTGTCGCGGCTGACCGACTGCAGCGATGTGGTGTTCGGGGTCACCGTATCCGGCAGGCCGGCCGAGCTCGCCGGCGTCGAGACCATGGTCGGGCTGTTCATCAACACCGTGCCGCTGCGCGTGCAGCTCGACGCGGCCGCGGGCGTCGGTGAGCAATGCCGCCTCGTGCAGCGCAATGCCGCAATGCTGCGCGAGCACGGCTACCTCGGGCATGCGCAACTGCGCGCACTCGGCGGGGTCGGCGAGATGTTCGACACCCTGCTGGTCTACGAAAACTTCCCGGTCGATGGATTGGTCACCGGCGGCGAATCCACCGCTGCCGGTGTGACATTCCGGCCAGCGGGGCTGGAAAGCCTGTCTCATTTCCCGGTCACGCTGGCTGCCCACATGGCCGGCGATGAACTGGTCTTACTGATGGAAGTGATCGACGGTGCGCTGGGGACCACCACCGCTGTGACTTTGGGTCGCCGGGTGTTCGCCACGGCCGAGCGACTGCTGCAGATGTGGGACCGGCCGCTGCGTGAAGTCAGCGTCCTGGTCGACGACGAGACGACGCCGTTACACGGCGCGGGCTCGCTGAACCCGCCGGCGCCGCTCAGCATCCACGAGCGGTTCGCCGAGGTCGTGAAGACCATGCCCGATGATCTGGCGCTCAGCTGGACGGGCGGCACGCTGAGTTACCGTGAGCTGGACACCTCATCGACCAGACTGGCCGCTCTGCTCGCCGCCGGCGGGGCGGGCAGTGAAACCCCGGTCGGGATAAGGCTTTCCCGCGGTCCCCGCTACGTCGTCGCGATGCTCGCGGTGCTCAAGGCCGGTGCCATGTGTGTGCCGATGGAGCCTGGGATGCCTCCGGAACGCGTGGATTCGATCCTGCGTCAAACCGGTGCACCGATCGTCATAGACGACGCGTTTCTCGAGGCTTTCGACAATACCCTGGAAAGCCAGGCACCCGGAGGCCCCGAATTGCCTCCGATCGAGGTGGTGCCTGAGCAGGCCGCCTACGTGGTGTTCACGTCGGGGACGACGGGAGAACCCAAGGGCGTCATTGGAACTCACGCCGCAATCAGTGCCTACGCAGACGACCACCTGGGCAGCGTGGTGCGGCCGGCCGCCGCCCGGCTGGGTCGCCCGCTGCGCATCGCACACGCCTGGTCGTTCGCATTCGATGCCGCCTGGCAGCCCCTCGTCGCACTGCTCGACGGCCATGCCGTGCACGTCGTCGACGAACACACCCAGACCGACGCCGAAGCCCTGGTTCGAGCCATCGACGAGCACGGTATCGACATGATCGACACCACCCCTTCGATGTTTGTCCAACTCAAGGCGTTCGGTTTGCTGACCAGAGTTCCCCTTGCGGTGTTGGCGTTGGGCGGCGAAGCGGTCGGCAGGCCGTCGTGGGCCCTGATCCGCACCGAGTGCGCGCGCACGGCAATGACGGCGTACAACTGCTACGGCCCTACCGAGACCACGGTCGAGGCGGTGGTGGCCGCCATCGCCGAGCACGACGAGCCGTCGATCGGGCGCCCGACCCGGCACACCCGCGGCTACGTGCTCGACTCCGCACTACGCCCGCTGCCGTGCGGGGTGGTCGGCGAGCTTTATCTGGCCGGTGCCCAGCTCGCCCGCGGCTATCTGGGCCGCCCGGGGGAGACCGTCGTGCGATTCATCGCCGACCCGTTCGCCGCCGGTGAACGGATGTACCGGACCGGTGACTTGGTGCGCCGTCTTCCCGACGGCTCAGTGCAGTACGTGGGACGCGCCGATGCTCAGGTGAAGATCCGCGGCCATCGCGTCGAGCCCGGCGAGATCGCCGCCGCGCTCGAATCACATCCCGCCGTCCGGCATGCCGGCGTCCTGGTCCACCAGCGTCAGGGGGTGCCGCGACTGATCGCGTACGTGGCCGGCACCGATGCGGCGGGCCGGCAGCCGACCGCCGCCGAGCTGCGCAGCAT
>JGI12631J13338_1000162_pt1 | contig 21689 bp, 51 predicted proteins | sample BlaSpr_A8_Ref_O1_FD_13338 | JGI IMG/M metagenome (IMG submission 13338) | reverse complement strand
CGTTACATTAGGGTTGACTGAAAGGGCACAGGAATGCTTTGCGTTGCTAACGATAAACCTTTGCAAGGCTAACAAACAAAGGCACGGGTGGTTTATCAGGAGAGCTTACAAAAGCCCCTTTGGCGGCACCCCGGGCGGGAGCTCGGGGGTGAGGCCCGGGGTGCCGCGTTGCCCGTTTTCCTGGCCCGGCCGGGTCTAGCCGGGAGGAGGCGCCGCGGGGGGTTAACCCCCCGCGGCACTCCAGGTCTCTAGTCGCCGAAATAACCCGCCACAGCACGGATCTCAGGGACCGGACTATAACGCGCCCACTCACGGCGGAACTCGCCCGGCCCGGGGTCATCACTGGCCCACTTCATCGCCGCGGCCGTCTCGGCATGCTCCATCGCCCAGTCCACGAACGCCGGCCAGATCTCGTCTTCCAGGATGAATCCCACGGCTGCCCGCTCGATGTCGTGATAACGCACCCCGCTCACTGCTCGCCGCCGAGGAGCTCGGCGAGGTCCTGCGCCGACCGGCGCACCAGGCCCTCAATGTACGCATCCACATCCCACCCTGCCTCGGGTGCGGCCTGCCGGAGCTCCAGCGCGGCCAGCTGCTCGGCCTCGGGGTCCCGGTAGATCATGCCCATGTGCCGGATCGGCGTGCCCGGGTTCAGGGCCGGCAGGTCTCCTTGCCAGTCAGGCACCTCGAGGTATCCGGCCGGTTCGTGGGCGATCTCCTCGGGCATTTCCATCCGCCGGGCGTCGAGTTCCCGGTACAGCTCCTGGATCAGGTCGTGGTCGGAGTCGCGGCGGACCCACATGCCGGCCGTGAAGCACAGGAATCCCACGGCCAGGACAAGCACACTGATCACTACGACATCCACCCTTGTCACTAGCATGCTGGCTCTTCTTTCAGCTGGTCGATCGTGAGGACGCACCCAGGCGGGAAACCGTCCCGGGCATAGAATTTCGCGGCCCTGATGACGACGACCTGGCCGTCATCATGCCATGCGCCGCCGTCGGTGAGGCCGTCGAGGACCGCGCGGCACAGCTTGTCCAGGTCCGGGCGTTTTCCCGGCCACGCCGCCTTCACTGTTTTCGGGCGGGGCAGGCGGAAGGTGACGGTCAGGGTCACCGGGCCGTCCAGGATTGCCACGTGCTCCATGGTCCGCTGGGTTTCCGCGCGGACTGCTTCCCGCCACGGCCCGACCGCACGCGACTGCTCGATCATCCGGCCGCTGCCGACATGCCGCTTCGAGCCTTGCGGGGCCGGGACGCCCCGGACCGTCACCTCGACTCTCACACCTTTTCCTTAACGGCGTGCTCGTCAAGGAGCATCTCCAGCACCTCGGTATAGGTGACCTGCCGGCCTAGTTCCCCGGTCATGATCTCCTTGATGACAGCCAGGCGCCGGGACACCGGAATCGACACGGCCACCTGCAACGTCTGGATAGGCATCTATTCCGGGTCTCCTTCATCGAGCGAATCGTGCCAGCCGCATTCCTCATCCGGGATGGCCAGGAGCCACGCGGAAACCGGGGCTGCCCATTGCCACTGGCAGGTGCAGCTGGCCGGGACGTCCCGGATCCGCGCGTCTGCCTTCACCGGGTTGAAGTGCGGCGCGAGCCGGGCAGCCGCCGTTGCGGGCTGCCCGGCATCATCGGTGAGTCCTGGCATGGCTAGTCGGCCACCAGGCGCTCTTCGTCGGCCTGCTCACGCTGCCGGCGCAGCAGGTAGCTGCCGGGGGCGATCCCCAGGTACCCGTGCTCGGGGTGCGCGAGGTAGGCCGGCGCGGTGGTGACCAGGACTCCGAGGTCCTGCCCGCCGCCGAGCGGGGCGAACATGGTCAGCTCCCCGGTCGGGAGAAGCCGGTGCTCGTGGCCGCCGCCGACCGCTTCGATCACCGCGATCCCCGCCGCGGGGACTTCCTGGGCCGCCCGGTCCGCGGCCAGGTTCTGCAGGTCGGGGATGACGGCCAGGTCTCCCTGGAACTGGAGCCCGTCCAGGACCGGCACCTCCACCTGGCGGTCCAGGTGCTCCAGCACGTCGACACCGTGCCGTCCGATGAGCTCACCGAGAGTCGCAGTACCCATTCTGTTCTCCTTTTCTTTTCAGGTACGCCGCTGAGCGCGGGCGTACTCATCCGTGGTCAGCCCGTACGTCCAGGCTGCCGCTTCCAGGGGGCCGCTGATGCGGGCCGGGACGGTAAGCCCGTACCGGCGCCGCGTCCCGTCCCGTTCGGCGCTGCCGTTGGCGCACATCAGCAGCCGGACCGCAGACCCCCACAGCTCTTCGGGTACGTCCCACAGCTCGAGCAGCTGCCCCGGGTTGCCGGGGTCCGGCACGCAGCTGCCGGACCGGGCAAGCCCGGCTTCGCGGGTGAACCGGTCCCAGCCGAGGGACTCGATCGCGCAGCGCCGGACTTCGACATTGTCTTCCTGCCCGATCCGGGTGATCGTCGGGGACTCAACCACCCAGGCCGGGACGCGGCGGCCATGCCATGCGTGGAACCCCCACCCGTCCCGGTAACGGATCGCAGGGCCATCCGCGCAGTGAAGGCGGCCCAGCGGATCACGGTGCAATACCGCCGGCCGGTCTGTCACCACCGCGAACCCGCGGAACGCCCACCACCATCCGGCATTCCTCGCGACCTCCAGCTGCCCGGCCAGGATCGGCTCCAGATTCTGGACGCCCACCGCGGCCATCGCGGCGAAATAGGAGTAATACCCGGCCCAGTGCTGTCCGGCCAGCCGTCCCGCATACCATGATTGCTCCCGCAGGCCCGCCCGGACCTGGGCGCCGACCTGGGCGCCGACCTGGGCGTAGACCTGGTCGCGGACCTGGTCGCCGACCTGGTCGCCGACCTGGTCGTCGACCTGGGCGTAGACCTGGGCGCCGACCTGGTCGCCGACCTGGTCGCCGACCTGGTCGCCGACCTGGGCGTAGACCTGGGCGCCGACCTGGGCGCCGACCTGGGCGCGGACCTGGTCGCGGACCTGGGCGCCGACCTGGGCGCGGACCTGGGCGTAGACCTGGGCGTAGACCTGGTCGCCGACCTGGGCGTAGACCTGGGCGTAGACCTGGGCGTAGACCTGGGCGTAGACCTGGGCGCCGACCTGGGCGTAGACCTGGGCGTAGACCTGGGCGCCGACCTGGGCGCCGACCTGGTCGCCGACCTGGGCGCGGACCTGGGCGTAGACCTGGGCGTAGACCTGGGCGTGCCGGCCGATGATGGAGGGCGCAAGAATCTTGGCGATGACGCCTGTCCAGGGCGACCCCGCCCAGATGATAACGCGGGGCGGCTCGAGGCCGGCAGCCTGGTAGGCGGCCCTGATGCCGGCTTCGGCGGCCGGGCGGTCCGCGATGTCGGTGCTGAGCCCGTGGGCCAGCCACTCATCGCGGATGCCGGGGAGCATTGCGAGCTGCTCCGGGGTGAGGCTGGTGATCCGCTCAGGCATCGGCGGGTTCCGTCCTTTTCTGGATCTCGGCGTAGATCGATGACAGCAGTTCGCTGATCTCATTCATGCTCGCGCGGGCAGTGCGGTAGTCCGGGTGGAGGGTGGACATGCTGAGGCAGGTCTTCCACATGCGGGTGTGCTCGGCGAACAGCTGATCGTACTTTGCGCTGAGCTGGGCGAGGGTGAACAAGTCGAGGACCACGGCTCAGCCTGCCGCGGGCTGGTACTGGGGAAGCGGGACACCCGGCTTTTCCTCGTAGTCGGCGAGAGCCGCGAGGGCCTCATCGAATTCCCGGGCGGCCGCGGAGTAGGCCTCGCTCGCTTCCTTCTTTGTGCTGGCCGCGCGGCCCAGCCGCAGGCAGGCCTTGTCGTAATCGCTCATAATCCGATCATAATGGATTGTAGACAGGGTGTCTAGACCCGCCTATATTCCTTCTATGGCAATCTACGTGACTGAGGAAGCTGCCCTGAGGCGGATCGAACGGCTGAAGGAGTTCGGGGTGTGGCCGGGGGGGCCGATCAGGTGCGAGGGCGGCTGGCGGCTGACCTATGATCCGCCGGTCGTGGCACCGAAGGACGGCATCGACGCATATGGGGGGGTGTCGTGATGGTCACCTGGACGTGGACCTGCCCGGCATGCCGGCGCGGCGATCACCGGGGGTGCGGCGGCACGGGCCGTCAGCCTTGCGACTGCGCCGCGGGCGGGCACGCGCCCGGGTCCAGGCAGGCGAGGCGCTGGGCGCGGCTGTCGGCGGCCTGGGCCAGGGCGAGGGCCTGGAGGTCGTGGTGGCGCGCGCGGGGCGGGGTGACCGGGGGTGCCTCGCTGACGGGCGTCTCCTGGCCGGGCACGCCGTGCTGCCCGCAGGGCATGTGGTCCCACAGGTAGGTGACCTGCCCGCAGGACCAGCAGCGCTTGTGCTGGGGCAGCAGCCCGGCCTGGTCTGACGGCGCGGGACTGTCGATGCGGTGCTGCCAGGTGGAGTGGTCCGGGTCTCCGCAGGTCCCGCATTCAGCCATGGCACCCATTCTAATGGATCCATTACACCGGGGGGCTGTGCGGGGTCCTGTGCCGCCGCAGGCCAGGCAGGTTTTTTCCTCGCGCGCGGACTAAGTCCCGGGCTGACCTCAGTGGAACTGTTGTACCCCAGGATCCCGGTGTTTTCTGTCCGCTTGCGAGACAGTGCGACCCGTGGTTTTCCGGGTCGTGCTGTGCTGCTTTTGACTTTGAACTTGAGGGGAGTCTGAGGTGGAGGCGGCAGCCTCCCCTCAGGTCAGGGCGACGTCTGGCTCCTTGGAGAACCCACCTCGGGTGTGCCGGCGCATGCTTAAGGAAACACCTGCCCGGATTATGGACTAGCGCTACAGGTGTTCGGTCAGCTATTCTGGGCTTCGCGATGTCCCAGTGGTTCAGGACGTTAACAGGCGGGGTAGAGGTGCTGCAACCTCCCCCGCCTGTTTCGTTTTCCTCAACCTTCAACCTTCACTGGAGACTTGAATGAAGGTCCTGGCCCGGTTCGCGTTGCTCCTCGCCGCCCTGGCCGTCCTCATCGCCCTGGCCGGGGTGGCCGGAGGCAGCCTGTACCTGATGCTCCGCTAGCGTTTCCACGGGTTGACGAGTTTCGCCCCGTACCCCGACTTGGCGCGGAGCGGGTGCACCCGGACCTTGCACATCCGCCCGGCGGCTGTGCGGCGCCCCCACCGGAACTCCAGCGCCGCGACCCGGTCCGGGTTCCGCACCCGCTGCCCGCTTTCCCGGTCCGCCGCGTGCGGCCGCGCCCACAGGTAGATCCGCGAGTCCCAGTAGCAGGCCCGCCGGAACGCCGCCTCGAAGTTGTTCTCGATCCCGCTGGCCGGGCCGGTGTGGCGGATCAGCAGCGGGTCGATCCCCCGCGCCAGCGCCCACCCCATCAGCTTCGGCGACGGCGGCGCCACCGTCGTCTCCACCCATCCGCCCTCCGCCGCCAGGGCCCGCGACACGAACTTCCCCGCCGCGGCATCGAACCGGGCAGAGAGGGGATCACGCGAACCGTAGGCCATGCATGTATGATCCCAGCTAGGCCTGTCTTCCCCGCACCGGAGACAGGCCGTTGACGTCTGCGGGGGAGGCAGCCCGACCCGAACCCGTGGAGGCTGCGCGTTGGATGACTTCCGGATCATGGCCCACATCTTCATGGCCGTGCTGATCATGGGCACCCTGTGGCGCCTGACCAGCTACCACCTCATCGCGTCCAGCCGGCCTCACTTCAACCACCTTGGCCAGGCCATGGCCACCCAGTACTGAAAGGGCTGCGATGACCTGGTCATTGACTGCCGCTGGCCACACATCCAGCGAAGCCGACGAACGCGAGCTCGCCGACAAGCTCAGCGAGATCCTTGCCGATCCGAAGTACGGCGCGAGCTCGTCATCGTTCGGCGGCATGTTCGTCCATGGTGATCTCCGGACCCGTGAGGGCTGGCTGAAGGCGGAAGGGGTCTAGGCCATGGCTGCACCAGGAGTCACCGCGGGCGGCACCGGAACCGGCACCCCCGCACCGTCAGGCGGCGGCACCAACCCGTTCTGGGAAGTCACCAACCTGTTCTCCCAGAAGAACAAGCTGGGGAACCTCCTGGGGTACCTGCTGACCACCGCCGGGCAGACCAGCGCGTTCGCCGGGCCGATCAACTCCGGTAACTACCTGCGCGGCGGCCGGGTCCAGGTCAGGACCACCGTCGCCCCCGCCGGCGCATTCACTCCCCCTGCCGGCGGGAACGACTTCGGGATGCAGCTGTTCCAGAACCTCGGCCTGCAGAACACTGACGGCGCCGAGATCCTGTTCGACGTCATCGGCGCGTTCGGGCACTACACGAAGCAGAAGTACCTGCGGCCCTTCATCCAGGACCCCCTCGTCGCCTACGACTACGTCGCCCCGGGCACGAACATCGGGCCGTCGTACACCCTGTTCTTGCAGACCGAGGTGCGGCAGCAGCTGGGCTGCCTGGAGAACACCGACACCCGCTCCCAGTACACGTGGACCTCCAACATCGCGGCGGCCGGGACCGCCAACGGGACCTTCGGCTCCTACGCGACGACCCAGCCCACCCTGAACGTCCTCATGTACACGGACATGTGGGCCCAGCCCGACACCGCCGACCTCGAGCAGGTCCCCAACCAGCGGATCCCCCCGGGCGTCAACCTGCAGACCAAGACCCGCCACCAGATCTTCTCGCTCGGCCTGACGGGGAACGACAACAACTTCCTGTCGACGCTGACGGGGAATGCGCTGCGGGGCCAGCTGTGGATCTGCCGGGACGGCACCGGGACCCGGCAGGACGCCATGACGGAGCCGATCACCTGGACCCAGGACTCCAGGAACCTCGGCAACCTCAGCCCGGATCAGGTGTTCCGCTGGGCGAACGACTTCCTGTGCTCCTACAACCAGTCCGCCCGCGCCACCGGTGTCTACCCGTTCCTGCGGTTCTACGACCCCGGCGACATGAAAGGGCAGGGCTGGCTGTACACGGCCAACTCGACGGCGCTCAACCTGGAGACCACCAGCCAGTCCGTGGGCACGGTCGGTACCGCCGAGCTGGTGCAGGAAGAGGTTTACGCTGTAGGCGCGGTCGACCCCTCGCTGATCGACATCTAGGAGATCTGACATGACGGTCCAGTCCGCTACCGCGCTGGCGGCAACCACGGTCACCGGTACCACGGTCGCCCCGGCGATCATCTCCCCGTTCGCCGGGCAGACCACCAGCAAGGACGGCACCCTGATCTCGGGTGTGCTGTCGCTGCTGACCGGTACCGGCGGGACGCTGATCAGCATCCAGTGCTTCTCGGGTGCGACCAGCGGCGGTACGCAGATCGGCCGGACGCAGACGTATACGACGGTCGCGGCGCAGAACTACATCATCCCGTTCAGCTTCCTCGACACAGCGGTGTTTCCCGCCGGGAACGTGTACAACATCTCGGTGACCGAGAATGCTGGTACGTGGACGGTGCAGGACGGCTGCATCTTCATCGACATCATCAGCCCGGCGGTGTAGGCATGTTCAAGACGTGGCAAGGTTCTGCGGGAGGCGCGATGCCTGGTGCATCACCTATCGGTTCCGCTCAGGCCGCGAGCCCGAATCAGGGCGTGAAGGGCCCGGGCGGCTGGCATCCGACGATCCTGTACCTCGGCGGCCTGGTGGTCGCGGAGATCCTGGTTGTCGGGTGGCTGCTGCGGTTCATGGGAGGTTCGTGATGTCGCGTAAGGCGTGGCTGGCTGTCCTGGCTGTGTACCTGCTGCTGTCGTTCGTCCCGTCGCTGGGGCTGACGTCGCTGCTGGGCAAGGCCAAGGGCGGGAAGAAGAACGGCTCTTGAGGTACGGTCACCTGGTCTTCTACGGGCTGATCCTGGCGGCGGTGTACGGTTACTGCCGGCCGAGGTCGGCGGCGGGGAAGGCGGTGACCACGGTGACGGATTCCCTGACCGGGGTCCTCACGTCCGGGCTCGGCACGATCGGAGGCATGTGATGGGCAAGACGGTCATCATCTTCGCCTACGCGATCGTGGTGTTCCTCATGGTGCGCCCGCAGTCCCAGGGCCCGACCCTGGTCACGAACGCGGCAGACGGCCTTAGCAACGTGATCAAGGCCGGCACCGGCGGGGGGACGTGGTGACAGGTGGACCGGCTAGCTGATCGCGGCCGCGCCCTTGTCCGTGACGTACAGCGAGTAGCGGCCGGCCATGCCGCCGCGGTGCTCTATGAGCCCGGCCGCGATGGCGCGGTCCACGGCGCGGTACCCGAAGTTGGTGCGAGAGGCGCGGATTTGTCCACCCTCAGGAAGAAATTCTTATGCCTAGGGGTCAGCTGGCAGGGGGCACCGCCGCGGGATCCGCGGATTCCCCTACCCTTGTCCCGGGGCTGATGGGCCGCCGTGCCCGGCAGCTCGGCGGTACTGTCACCGGGTATGCGGCAGGGAACGGCGTGGTCACGTCGGACCTGCGTGGCGGCGGCCTCCCCGCGGCCTATCCTGGCGCGAATAACGAGGGCCGTACCCAGTCCGAGAGCTTCGGCGGCCTGGTGCTGTCGACCCCGGATCAGCTCGGCGCCCCCCGTGCCGCGTACGGCGGCGGGTGGGCCGACGGGAGGCTGACCCTCCGGGAACGCTTCATCCAGGTCATGCGCGGCACCAGCAAGCTGGGCTCCCAGGAATCCCACTCCGGTGTGCCGAACCCGCAGGCTGACGGGCCGCCGCTGCCTGAGTACCTGATGGACAACCGGACCCTGTCCTGGCAGATCGGCCAGGACAAGACCACGATGGAGGACAATGCCGGGCCGTTCGCCGTCACCGCGACGGAAGAGCAGCTGGCCGGTGTCCCCCAGCTGACCCGCGTCGCGGTGAACTCGGTGCGGGCGTTCCCCCTCGGCATCCAGGACGGCGTCCCCTACTCCACCCGGGTCTGGGGCGGCACCCCGGGCCTCACCCGGGCGTACGGCGCCCGGGGGACCGGGGGCCTGTCCGGGGTCCCCGCGGCACAGTTCGCCCTGGCGGGGGACGGCTCGGGGGCGCGTGTCGGTACCCTGCTGGAGCCCCGCCCGGCTGGTGACGGGCCGCAGATGATCCGCGGCGGCCCGCCCCATGGCCGGCATTCGCTGTCGGTGAACAGCCGGAAGTGGACGATGGCACGTCAGGGCTCGATCCCGCAGCAGAAGCCGGGCCGCAACGACCGGCCGCTCAACAGCAAGATCGCGGGGCAGTCCTACAACCAGACGGTGGTGCCCGAGGGCCAGACCGGGTCCGGGCGGATCCCGCGGCTGGGCCCGCAGGCTCAGGCGGGTATCACCCAGGCCCGTTTCCTGCGGAGGCACTAGGTGGACCGGGAGAAGATCGCGCTCGGCGTCCTGGCGGTGGCCGGGGTCGCGGTGGCCGCGTGGGCGCTGGCGACGGGAGAGGCCCCCAGTGAGGTCCAGGGGGCCGTGGACGGCGTGACGTGGCTTCCGGCGTACCCGGCGGGACATGAGCATCTCGCCCGGCCTGAGGACATCGGGAGCGTCTTGTGGGGGCCTCATCCGCTGTACTGCGATCCGCACGGGCCCGGTAAGTTCCGTGACCCGCTGATCGCGCAGGGCTGGTCGGACTGGATCTCCGCTCCCCCCTCGGAAGCGGTGATCTGATGGACGGCGAGAGCAGCCTCCTCGGGTCGCTGAAAGAACGCGTGGGCCCGTTCCCGCTGTACGTGTGGCTGCTGGCCGTCACGGCGCTGGCCGGGGCGTTCCTGCTGCTGAAGAAGAAGAAGAAGTCCGGGGCGGCGGCGACGGGAACCCCGGGGACGCCGTGCACCCAGTCCGACGGGTCAGCCGGGACGTGGGACTCGACGGGGACGGTATGCCAGGCCACCACCGTCAGCACCGTGAACACCCCGGTAGCCGCTACGACGGCGACGGCTGCCCAGCCGGCCAGCGGGATGCGGAACTGGCGGTCGCAGTCCGGCGGCCCGACCGTCGCCGCTACGCCGCCGTCAACCACGTCCACGAGCTCGACGGTGCCGCCCCCGGCCACGACCGTGTCCACGACGACCCCGCCGACCACAGCCGCGACGACGCTGGTAACCGTCCCGAACCTGGCCGGGATGTCCGCGGGTGCCGCGCACAACTCGATCGTCGCTCTCGGCCTGGTGCCGAAGGCCCCGGCCGGGCAGAAAGCGAACATGAAAGTCAGCTACACGAACCCGGGGTTCGGGGCCAAGGTCGCGCCCGGCAGCTCGGTGCTGATCGAGACGTCCGGGTACGTGAGCTCCTGATGGCGGACAGCGTGCTGACGGGGACGAGGATGCTGACGGTCGCGGTCGCCGCCGAGATGGTCTACCAGCTCGTCGGATCCAACATGAGCTCACCGCAGACCGCGGAGCTGAACGCCCCGAAGCGGGCACCCACCATCCAGAAGTGGGTGACCCTGACCAATGCCGAGGCGGCCGGGTGGATCATCTTCCTGTGCCTGCTCGACGGGTCGCTGTGGCCGCTGCTGGGCGGCGGGATCGCGGCGGTGGGCATGTGGGCGAAGTACGCGTATGCGATCAAGTCCGGTCTTGGTTCCGGTGAGCCGGGCACTGAGCAGTACTGATGACGGACATCCTCGGCCTGGTCACCGCCATCATCGGCCTGACCAGCACGGTCATCGGGTGCGTCCTGCTCTTCAAGGTCCAGGCCGTGCATGTCCTGGTGAACAGCAATCTGACCAAGGTCATGCAGCGTCTCGGGATCGAGCAGGACCGCAGCGCCCAGCTCAAGGACATCATGAAGGCGGGCGGGATGGACATACCCGCCGCGCCCGGCACAGCGGAAGCGGCGGAGAAACTCCAGCCTTAGACGGTCCAGAGCCAGCGTGCCATCTCAGTCTCGATGAGGTCGACAGCCTGCCCGGGCGCGAAGTCGTCGGTGTCCCCGTGGGCGATGACCACGCCGCCGCCTGACTGGCCGATTTCGATGCGCCACTTGCCGTGGCGGGCACGGAAGCAGAACGGGAACCCGTCGACGTGCCCTTCGACCTGGAGGGGGCAGCCCATGCAGGTGAACGTGAATTCCCTGGTATCGAATACGCACTCGCCATCGCAGTCACGGGAGTGCGTGCATGCCGGCTTGAACGGAATGGCGGCAGGGTTGAGGGGCATCGGAAAGTTATCGTCCGGTCAGGAAGAACCGGGGGTTGACCCCGGCGGACAGCCGGCCGTACTCACCCGGCCGGTGGGAACGGGCATCATAATCCCGGTGCTGAGCACAGCAGTACGCCCGGGTCTCGCACAGGTTGCACTTGTCACGCGGGTGCCGGTCGTGGCGCAGGACACCGGCGGCGTTGCATTTCGTCCACGTGATCAGCGCCGAGCCCGGGTTCTCGCAGTCATCCCACCCGCACCTGATCCGGTCATACCATTCGTCGCCGTCGCATTCCGGCACCGGCAGCTGCTTACGGACCTGAGTCACGGCGTGATTCCTCTCGTGCGGTCGTAGGCGGCGGCCAGGTGCTCGCGGGCCAGCGACATGCCGTACGGCAGGGTGTAGTTCTGCTGGCCGGTGGCGAGCTCAGCTGCCATGGACAGCGCCCCGGTGCGGCGGGCACACGTGCCCGTCAGGTTCTGCAGGCGCAGCAGCATCCGCATCCTCATTTCCTTCCGGCGGTGCTCCGGGATCATCGACCACAGGCACCACAGGGACAGGCCCAGCCCCAGCGCCGCCTCGATCAGCTTCAGCCGCTGCACCATCCGCTCTTCCTCGGACATCGGTCACCATCTCCCTCAGGGTGCGTGACTCCTTGATGATGTCATTTTTCATGTGCCTGTCTATCAGCAGGATGATCAGGTCGACGGCGGTGACGACCAGCATGACCTTCACCCAGAGCTTGACGAGCCTGACATCATCCACTGGCGTGCTCCTCAGGTACGTGCCTGTTCTCGTGCCGTTCCCTCACGTTCAGGGCGACGTCGTGTGCCATCACCATGTGCCGCAGCACCATCGACAGCATCTCATCCAGCGACCCGTTGTAGACGGTGCCTTCCCGCCTGAGCTGGCCCATCGGCTTGTCGTCGCGGGCGCAGTACAGGCTGATGCCCTGCTCATTTTTCTTCGGGTCGTGCCAGTGGCGAGTGAAAACTGGCCAGTCCGCGGCGAGGGCGAACGCTTCGGCCTGGGTGATCAGCTGCTCAGGCCACCCGACAGGACCGGGGGTGCGGGAGCTACTGGCCGGCGGCATGCGCGGCTGCTGCCTTGCTGGCGAAGTTGCGGGCCATCCGCTTGGCCAGGCCCCCCATCGGCCCCTGCGCGATGGCGTCGAGGGCGCCGGGGTTCGCGGCGAGCATCTCCAGCGGCCCGGTCAGCTCCGGCGGGAGGGAGATGAACCGCTCGGCCGGCTCGGCGCCGGGCTCCTCCTGGATCTCATAGCGGATGACCCGGCCGCCGTCGGGGCGCGCGAACATCGCCGCCTGCCCTTCCCACAGCAGCACCGGCCCGTCAGCCTGCGTCGTTTCCGTGCCTGCCATTTCAGTCATCTATTGGTCCCATTCCTGGATGAGTACGTCCGCGTAGGGGCTGATCACGTGGATTGAGCCCTGGTTAAGGGTAGCGGCGGACGGGGAGATTACGTGCGGGCGGCCCTGGACGATGCTGTTCCCGGCCTGCGATGGGGGGGCGGGCGGAGGTGCGGCCTGTCCCCGGCTGGTGCTGCGGCTGTACGGGGGCTTGCCGCGCAGCAGGACGTGGGGCGGGTAGAAGGGTGCCGGGACGGACGGGTGGATGACGGGTGCGGGTGCTGCCAGGCTGGTGAGCTTGCCGCGCTGCGCGGCACGTGCACCTCGCGCCAGCGTGTGCGGGGGGTAGAACGGGGCCGGGACGGACGGCCCGGCGGGGGGAGCCGGGGCCCGGCTGCTGGTGAGCCTGCCGCGCTGCGCGGCTTGCGGGGCCGGGCGGAGCGGTGCGCGCGGCGGCGGGAACGGTGAGGGTACGGGTCCCTGCCCGGTCTGCCCCCGGCTGCTGGTGAGCTTGCCGCGCTGCGCGGCTTGCGGGGCCGCCCGCAGGATGACGCCCGGCGGCGCGGCGGCCGCTGCCTGCGGCAGAGGGGCGAGGGTGACGACGGACGCGCCGTTCCCCCCTGACGCACTGGTAGTGCCAGGATAGGACGGGCTCCCGATTGCGGTGGCTACCTGGTAACCGCCCAGCAGGTAGACGTTGAACTTGTCGGCAGTACCCGTGCCGCCGCTCTGGTACGAGGAGCCGCCCAGTGCGGAGTCAGTCCACCCGCCGCTCGTCTGGCTGGCGGTACTGGTGGTGTTGGCCGCGTTGACCGCGAGCCCCATGGCCGCGTGCCAGATCTCGTCGGCCTGGGTCGTGGTATCCGCTGTGCCGCTGTTGCTCGCGAATGATGTGCCGATATTGTTCGCGGACTGGCTGACGTCGGCGATGACTGCCGGCCCGAGTCCGCCGTCTTCCCAGAGCTTGGCGAGCAGGACCATCGAGTTGCTCGTCGACGCGGTCCCGCCGAACGACACGTTGATGTCGATGGTGGTCTGGCCGCCTGCTGTGGCCGGGTTGATGTACCACAGCACGTAGCCATCCGGGTCCTGGTACAGGAAGATCCAGTTCTCGGCCGCCCCGTTCGTCGTGACGCTGGTTATGGTGGGGCCGAGCGCGGTGGTGAAGAGGCTGACCGCCAGCAGCAGGCATGACCCGGCCGTGGTGTTCGCAGTGAAGGCGGGCGTGCCGGTGCCCGCGGTCCCGGTCGTGAACTGCTTGCTGTAGACAACTGGGGACTGCAGGACGGATTGTGGCATCGGCTACGGGCGGGGACCCGTCCTTACTCGGCGTGCCAGGTGATGACCCGCGCGTACAGGTTGGAGCCGGCTCCGGGGCCGGCCGGGACGGTCACGTAGAACGCGTACTGACCCGACGGCGCGAACCAGGCCTCTTCGCCTGTGTTCGGGTCGTCGTCTCCCGCGAATGACCCGGGGCTGAACGGGATGGGCTGCCCCCACCGTTCCGCCGCCTGGGTCAGGCCGGTGATCGCGGTCGTGCCCGTCGAGAAAACGGTCTGCGCGGCGGTCGTATCCGGGCCGGTCGGTGTCGGCGTCAGCGCCGCACCCCCTGCCTTGGTCCCGGTGACCGTGTTCAGGGAGAAGAACAGGCTGGATGAGGTAGGCACCGTCGGGGTGCCGGTCCCTGCCTCGCAGGACACCTTGAACTTGAACCCGTTGGCCGATGCCGCGGCCGCGGGTGCGATGTACAGCAGGGGGGCGGACAGGCCGGTTGCGGTGATGGCGATCAGCCCGGAGTCGGTTTCGAAAGTGCGGAACATTCCCATGAGTCATTCTCTCCTAGCCGATGATGACCCAGGCGACCGTGGATGCGTCCAGGGCGCTGAGGCTGGTGATGGTGAACCCGGTGCCGGGTGTCTTCGATGATATGTACGGCAGCGCCAGCGGGGCGGTGCCGGGCTGGGGGGTCAGGTAGATACCTGAGCTGGCGGTGACCTGCGGGGCCGCGACGGTGACCGTCCCGGCTGCCAGCGTCGCGGTGCCCCTGCTGATATTCCCCGCCGACAGGGACGGCGCCGGGTAAGTCCCGGTCAGCGCCCCGCCCGCCGGGCCCGCCGCGGCCGCCGGGTAAGGAGACGCGATGGTCCCCATCAGCCCGACGCCTTGTACAGCTCGACCTGCGGCACCTCGAGGAAGTCAGCGTCGAGGGTGACCTGTCCCGTCGCCGCGAACGTCCCGGTGCTGACCAGGACGGGGGTCTCCCCTTCCAGGAACACCATTTCCAGGAAGCTGAAAGTGTAGGCGAAGTTGTTGCCGTTGAACTGCCATACCGGGCGCGTCCCGGACCGCCGGTACAAGTTGACGATGTCGGGAGTGGTCCCGGCGGTGAGGCCTGTGACGGACATCCGCCGCATCGCCCACGCGTACCCGGCCCTCGGCTGCGGCGGCTGGACCAGGCCCCCGGCCGGGCCGGTGTTCGCGTAGTCACCGCCCATTGCCAGGATGCCCCCGGCTGCCTGCCCGGTCACCGGAGGATTCAGCCGCCCGTATTTCTTCCCGCGGGCGATGGCGAGCTGCTCGACTTCGGCGTAATGCTCGGCCAGGCCCTCCTTGAGCTCGGGCTTGGTGAGGGTCTCGATGGCCTCGCCGAGCTTGAAAGTGAATCTGGCCATCAGGTCTCCGGGGTCGGGGTCGGGCCTCTGGACGGCGTGACGCCGGCGGCGGCCGCGGGGGGGGCGGTGACCGCGGTGAATGCACCGGACACCTTGGACAGCTCGGCGGTGGAACGCAGGAGGAGGGCCAGGTCCATGATGAGGCCCCCGGCGGCGGCGACTTTCGCGGCGGCGCCGCCGCGGGCGGCGAGGAAGGACAGCACGAAGAAGGTGACCATGCCGCCGGCGAGGATCGGGAGGGGGCCGAGCTGCCCGGCGGGCGGGGTCATGGTGCCCTTCTTCGTCCCGCCCTCGGAGGGGACGTAGTCGGCGATGGCGCGCATCCCGACGATGACGCAGAAGAGGATGAACTCGGCCATGAGGGCGTGCTGGCCGCCGTGGGCGATCCCGGCCCGGGTCGCGGTGATGCCTTTGCGGGACACCTGCGCGGATGTCTTCGCGGCGGCCTGCGCCCGGCGGGCGGAGTTGCTCGAGCGGGCTTGCTGGCGTTCAGCGCGGGGTGAGGGCCTGGGGCCCGGGGTGGCGGGGGCGGCGTGCCGGCCGGCTGCGCGGGCGTTCGGCCCGGTCTTCGCGTGCCGGCCCTGGGGCATGGCGGCCCGGGACACGGTCCGGGCGGCGGCCTTACGGGCGGCCACGGGAAATCCAGGTGGGATGGCAGCGGGCGGCGGCGTGCGCGGGACACCAGAACAAGGTGCCCGGGACACCTTCGGGCAGGCTCTCGCCCCAGCCCTGCGGCGGGATGACCGCGCAGATCAGCGCAGCGGACACGAGGCAGCCACGCTCCGAGCAGTGGATCGTTACCGTTGCGCTGACTGGCATGCTCTTATTCTCCTTCGCCCGTGCTGGCGGCACCGGTTGCGATCCCGCCGAGGAAACCGCCGAGGCCACCGAGGAGGCTGCCGAGGCCTGATAGTCCTGAGGCTATCTTGCTGGCCCCCCACAAGGCGATCAGGGCACCGAGCCCGGCTTCGATCGCGTCCGCGTCGGAGCCGGGCGGGGTCCCGGCCTGCGGTGGCTGCCCCGCGATGATATCGGCCGCGTAGGCGGTGGGCAGGATCGGCTGGCCGCCGGTGGTGGGCCACTGGCGGAGAGTCATGAAGGCGCAGAGGAACGCGACCCCGAGCAGGAGTACCGACAGGGGCAGGGCGGAGGTGGGGTCGTCGGTGTCGGCGGCTGCCATCCACGCCCGGACTCCGCCGTACCCGGATGCGACGGCGCCGGCCCCGAGGAGGATCCGCCAGCCCTGGCCGGGCTTGAAGAAATGGAAGAACCAGTCCAGGGCCCTGGCTGTATCACCGAGCAGCGTGGACATCTCGGAGATGGTACCGCCCACCGCGGCGAGAGGACCTGTGCTGGTGCCGGTGCCAGGCCCGGCAGTGCTCGGCCCGGCCGGGCCGCCGGTCAGGGTGTCGGGGCCACTGGTCACGGACAGGCCTGGCGGGAGCGTCCCTCCTGCGTCCTTGACGATGTTCGCGGCAGCACCGGGGGGCTCGTTGACGAGCCAGTTGGACACGACCCCGGCGAGCGTGTCACCGGACACCTTGACCGCCGCGACAGCATTGGCCTGCGGATTGAACACGTTCGCGGCCCCTCCGGGTACCGCGGAATCATGGAGAGGAATCTCGATCTGCCATAGCCCGGACGCACCGGACGGGTTATGCGCGAGAGGATCTCCTGATGATTCGACGAGGGCCACGCCGGCCATGAGAGGGGCCAGCACGGCAGATCCGCCCGCGCCCCTCCACAGCTGCTCCAGCTGCGCGAACGTGTAGTTCGCCATGATCAGGTCTTGCGGGGGCCGAAGACGCCGGGCCGGCCGGCGGGGGTCTTCGGTTTCGGGCCGGTGCCGGGTACCGGCTTGACGTCCGGGTCAGGTTCGGGGACGTCGAACAGGTCCGGTGCCCATTTCCGCATGATGCCCAGCCCGGTCCGGCCGGTGACCTCACCGCCGCGCCTGCGGCCGGTCTTGGGGTCTTCCTCCCACCATGAGCCGGTGAAGTTCGCGTCGTCGTCATCGGCGGTGTCGTCCTCGGCGAGCTGCGCCTCGAGTGCGGCGCGCTGCGCCGCGGTGAGCTTAGGCACCCGGGGTCTCCTCCGCGGCGAGGGCGGCGTTGTCCTGGACGATCTTGGTCATCGGGTAGCGGGCCTGGTCGGCTGCGTCGATGATCTTGAGGGCTTCGTCGATCTCGGTGTCGGGGCGGGCGGCACGCTGCGCGGAGGCGAGCCACCGGAACACGTCGTAGATATCGTTCATGCTGGCCATCGTACCGGAACCGTAATGGATCCATTAGACTGGCGGGCGTGAACCTTTACGATGTCCTGCGGATGCTCGTCAACCACGCGGGGCTCCCGGAGACGGTGCAGGCGGACTGCCTGCGGGTGATCGATGAGGTGGAACGCTGGAACGCGCTGGGCACGACCACGAAGACGATGGAAGTCGAAGCGCACGAGCACCAGTACCCGAGAGATTCTGATGTCTGCACTAAGTGCGGGAGAGGACGTAACCAGTGAGTTCCGTACGTATGTGCGACAAGTGCGGGGAGATTTTCTCCGAGAATGACGAGGACTGGTCAACCTACACCGGCACCATGAAGCGGCGCCGTGAGGACGGCTCGCGGTTCACCGAGCAGGTAACCCAGGACGCCTGCGCGAAATGCACGCACGGCGGGAAGCCGGTCATCCCGCGCCTGGCCATCCCGGCCGGGGCGGACCCGGAACTGTACGAGGAATGGCTCCAGCACCAGGCCGGCGTGGACCGTGACTGACCAGCGGACCCCGCAGACCCGCCTCCAGACCCAGGAAATCCGCGCCTGGGCCCGCGAGGACGGCAGGTGGCCCGGCCTCGCCGGGCGCGGGAAAATCCCCGCCGACGTCCGCGAGGCATGGGAAGCCGCCCACGGCCAGCCCGCCGGCCTGGGATACGACGACCTGGATGACGGCGAGATCTCCGCCATGGACGATGACGACCTGGTCGACCTCACCGATGACGAGCTCGCTGCCCTGACCGCGGCCGCGCGGGTACCTGCCCCGGTTGCCCCGCGGCCGCGCCCGGCGGCTGACGATGACCCGGACGAGCTGCTTCCGCCCGCGTCCCTGGACGAGGCCCGGGAGCGCGCCGGGAGCGACCCGGAAGCAGCCCACCTGATCAAGCGGCGCGGCCGCGGCCGGCCCAAGGCGGAGAAGCCGGCGAAGGAACCCGTCAAGGTCACGGCGGCGGTCCGGAACGACATCACGGGGAAGCTGGCGTTCTGGCTGTCGATTCCCGCTGAGCCGTGGCTGAGGGTCGACCCGTACTGCGGCGGGGTGTACGCCGATCAGGTGGATCAGATCGCCTTGAAGATGGCCCCCCTGATCTGCCAGTCACCGGACCTCGTCAGGTGGTTCGGGAAGTCGACCACGTTCATCATGTGGACGGAGCTGGGTATCGCGGTCCGCCCCGTGGTCGAGGCGATCATCGCGCATCACGTCACGAAGCGGATCGCCCTCGATGAGCAGGGCCAGGCGTTCGAACAGCAGGGGGGTGCCGATTTCAGTGCCTACTCCGCCCGCCAGCCAGCCGCCGCCTTATTACGAATGGATCGCTGATCTCCAGCGGCGCATGATCGACATGGAACGGCAGTTCCGGATGCTGCTGGCAGCCATCGACAAAGCCGAATTGCCGAAGCCGGGCGAGTATCCGCTGATCTGCTCAGATGTCACCTGCGTGAACAGCCTCAATCATCCGCACATGGCAGAGCAGCCCTACGGGTGCCCGCGGCGCGAAGGATGACCACCCCTCCGGTCCCGGCCGCCGCTGACTGGCGGCGGGACTCCTCCTTCACCTGGCCGGAGAAAATCCCGTGGTCTGAGCTCGGCCCCGAGTTCGCCAGCATCTGGGGCCGCGCCGACCCGCAGAACCCCCAGCCCGAGCACATGGAAATCGTCGGCCCCTCCGGCAGCGGGAAGACCTACCTCGAGGCGATGATGCTGCAGCAGCGCGCCGTCGTCCGCGACACCCCCAGCGTGCTGATCGCGACGAAGCCCGCCGACGCCACCATCCTGTCGCTGGGGTGGCCGGTGGTGAACGACTGGAAAGGCGTCACCGAGAACCGGCAGGTGATCTACTGGCCGCGTACGAAGCTGATCGGGAAGCCGCGGCGGGAGCATCATGAGCGGCGGGTCCGGGATCTCCTGGACCGGCTGTGGCAGCCGGAGGCGAATACGCTGCTGGCGTTCGATGAGATCGCCTATGCTGAGGGCCTGTCGGATGACCTGAAGAAGATCATCCAGATGTACTGGCGGGAAGCCCGGTCGCAGGGGATCACGCTGCTGGCGATGAAGCAGCGCCCGCAGGGCATCCAGCGGGACATGCACTCGGAGACGATGTGGACGGCGGCGTTCGCGCCGAAGGACCGCGCGGACCTGGAGCGGTTCAGCGAGCTGTTCGGAAGTAAGCGGGACTGGATGCCGGTCTTCGATTCGCTCGATCCGGACCGGCACGAATTCATCCTCCGCCATAGCAGGACCCGGCAGGCGGTGATCAGCTGGGTTGACGTGCCCCTGGCCCCCGCCGGCACCGGGCAGCGGAGGCGCCCTGTCGCCGAGCTCCTCGGCCTGCGCAAGAGAGGCGATGACGACGCATGAACAACCCGGTAGAGGCGATACTGGAACGGTTTCACGGGAGACTCGATGGCATCCTGGCCCAGCTGGGCCAGGTCCTGGCTGACCAGGCGGAACTGAAGGAGGATCATGATGAGCGTGCAAAGTGACGTGAACGCGGCCGACGCGGCGGTAGTCGCGGCGACCGCGGCGATGAACAACGCGGTGGCGGCCCTCGAGGCGGCTGGCGCGGATGTGTCGACGGAGCAGCTGGACACTGACGTGGCCGAGATGGCGACAGCGACGGCGGCCCTGGTGGCCGCGACCCCGGCCCCGGCGGCGGCCGGCACTACCCCGGTCGCACCCCAAGGCGGATTCTGATGGCCTACGGCGAAGCCGAGATCGAGCAGGACATCAAGGACAAGGTCCTCACCGCCCCCCGCGTCACGCCGGACAGCATCGACCTGAAAATCGTGGGCGAGCAGTACTACGTCTTCCCGGGCACCACCGTGACCGTATGCGCGCTCAAGCTGGAGAACGGCTTCGTCGTGGTCGGCCAGTCGGCGGCGGCCAGTAAGGACAACTTCAACGAGCACCTCGGCGCGAAGATCGCGCGGGCCGACGCGCGGGAGAAGATCTGGCCGCTGGAGGGCTACCTGCTGCGTGAGTCGCTGAACTTTCACGGCGACTGATGGCCAGTTACGTCGATCTGGGAACGCCCGGCCCTAACGCGGCCGGGCCGGACCAGACCGGCCGCAATACCGGGAACCTGACAAATCAATTGACCAGCTCGTTTATCAATATCACGATAGCGGTATTCGAGTGCTATCATATGACTGTAAACAATGTCCCGCCCGGGGCCAGCGCGGTCATTCTCCGGAATTCCCGGATCTACTCTTACACCACCCCTTTCGGGGGCAGCGAGTGGGACCCCGCACAGCCCATGGGACTATTCGCGGGCGACGAGATAGATTTCCTCTGGAATGTCGTATCCGCCACCACGCCTCTCCCGGTGGTGACCGCATTCTTCCGCTACGACGCCTCTCTCCCCGTTAACCAGGGCGGTTACTGATGGACGACTACGAATGGCCCCTGCCCAGCGGCTTCACGCGGCACTGCCCATGGGGATGCACCGACCCGGACTGCTGGTGGAAGGACCCCGATGGACCCCGTCCCAAGACGCACGGCACTCTTCTCCCTGGCATCCCTGCCGATCCTCATAGCTATGGCCAGGGGGAAGGAGCCGGGAGTGGCCGGTAGCGCCTGGACCAACCAGCTCACCAACCTGATCATCCTGTCTGAGGAGGCCGGCGGGTACTCCGGGTTCTTCGGCTACTCGCCTGCACCCGGGGCCGGGAACCTCGTAATCTCGATCACCGCCGCCGCGGGCACCGACCCGTCCGGGAACGCCTACCTTCAGGGCCTCACGACGTATGAGGTGATCGACGGGACAGCGCCCGGGCAGATCCTCGCAATGAACATCTTCGATGCCCAGATCAGCTTGTGGTTCGCGGGTACGTACGCGGGGCCGTTCACCGAGTACGCGGTTATCGGCCTCGGTATCAACATCGTGGATTCTGTGCCAAGCGGGTCGATCACGCTGAACGCGATCGGCCCGGGCGGGCAGATCCAGCTGGAAGCCGAGGGCGGCGCGTTCATCAACGGCAACCCGATCACCTAGGAGAGGCGATGATCGTGAACTGCCCGCTGTGCGAGCTCAGGGTCCAGCGGACACCGCACGGGACGCTCTCTGACGGCCTGGCCGAGCACTACACAGTCTGCCACCCGGGCGAGATCTCACCTGGGGTCGGGATCATTTCCTGATAAACCACCCGTGCCTTTGTTTGTTAGCCTTGCAAAGGTTTATCGTTAGCAACGCAAAGCATTCCTGTGCCCTTTCAGTCAACCCTAATGTAACGTTACATTAGGGTTGACTGAAAGGGCACAGGAATGCTTTGCGTTGCTAACGATAAACCTTTGCAAGGCTAACAAACAAAGGCACGGGTGGTTTATCAGGA
>JGI12631J13338_1000161_pt1 | contig 21691 bp, 16 predicted proteins | sample BlaSpr_A8_Ref_O1_FD_13338 | JGI IMG/M metagenome (IMG submission 13338) | reverse complement strand
CGTCGGCGATCCGGGTTGCCTTGGCGGCGTTGATAATCGGCGTGACCGCTTTCTCTGCGTCGAGCATCCTGAAGGNNAACGCCGNCCAGAGCGTGTTCTTCGCCGATTTCCTGTATCCGGCGTTGAACCTGTCGGCGGCTGCGTTGATTGGTATTCGCGCCTACCGCGTCTCGGCCGACCGTTTGGCCTGGATTCTGATCGCAATCGGCATGGCATTCTCGGCGCTGGGTGACGTTGTCTACGCCGCGTGGGTGCCCGACGGTCAGTCGCCGTCGGTGGCCGATCCGCTCTACCTGGCGTTTTATCCGCTTGTCTACGCCGGGCTGCTGCTGCTCATGCGGGCACGCCTGAAACGGGTGCCCGTTCCGCTCCGGCTCGATTCCCTGGTCTGCGGGTTGGCGATGGCCGCGGTGGCTGCGGCGCTGGCGGCAGAGCCCATCCACGCCACCGCGACCCGGGCGCCGGCAACGGTGCTGGTGGGCCTGATCTATCCGTGGGGTGATCTGGTCCTATTGGCTCTGGCCGCCGGCATGCTGCCGATTCTTGGCTTGCGCAACGAGTTTCGCTGGGGCCTTCTGGTTGTCGGGTTTACCCTGTTTGCGGCCGCCGACACCGCGTACCTCTTCGAGACCGCCGCCCGGTCATACCGGGTTGGCAGCTTGCTCGATGCTTGCTGGCCGGTGGCGTCATTGCTCGTGGCGATGGCCAGCTGGGTGCCTGACTCGTCGGTGGCACCCCTTGTGAAACGCGGACTCGGCTCCTACGCCGCACCTGTGGCGTGCACAGTCGTGGCGCTTGGGGTCGCGGTTCTAGGTCACAACTCGTTACTCGCGGCAACTCTCGCCGCGTTGAGCCTGGTCGCGGTCGCTGCGCGATTCGCGGTGACCTTCCGAGACGTCAGCATATTGGCCGAAAGCCACAAACACGCCATGACCGACGAATTGACCGCACTGCCGAATCGGCGCTCGCTGGCTACAGCCCTAACCGAGGTGTCCGCCCCGGCGTTACCGGGACCTTCGTTGGCGACCGGGTCGTCATCACGTCGAGCACTGCTATTGCTGGACGTCTATGAGTTCCAAGAGCTCGACGACTCAATCGGTCACCGCTTCGGCGATGAACTGTTGTGCCACATCGCGAAACGACTGTCGAACAGCGTGCGTCCTGAGGATCTGCTCGCGCGCACCGGTGTTAACGAATTTGCAATCCTGCTGGCCGAAGGAGCCGATCTGATTGGCGCACGCGCCCAGGCGGGTCGTTTGCTCGAGGTGTTGAGCGAACCGTTCGCATTGGAACCGATGACCGTGCAAGTCGATGCCCGTGTCGCCATTGCGCTGTATCCCGACCACTGCAACCATCCGCAGGAGCTGCTCAATCACGCGGAGGCGGCGATTCCGCACGCCATATCGGCCAAAAGCAAGATCGCGGTGTACGACTCCGCGTTCGAGCTGTATCGCGAGAACGACCCCAACCTCGTCGAGGAACTACGCACCGCGCTCGTTGATGGTGACGAACTGACGTGTCATTACCAGCCCAAGATCAACGCAAGCGACGGCAGTGTCCACAGTGTCGAGGCACTGCTGCGTTGGCAGCATCCCCGCCGAGGGTTACTGCTACCGGAGGAATTCCTACCCGCCGCAGAACGCGCCGGGCTGATGCGCAAGGTGGCCTACCACACGGTCAACCTCGCCCTCAAAGAGATGCAATCCTGGCGCGAGGAGGGCATCCCTGCGACCGTCGCGGTGAACCTCTCGACGACGAATCTGCTTGACCTTGACCTGGTAGGCACGATCGAGGGACTGCTGCGAACCCACGGTGTGCCTGCTAACGCGCTCATCATCGAGATCACCGAAAGTATCCTCGTCGACTCGGCGCGGTCCCGTAATACCGTCGCCGCGCTACAGCAGCTGGGGGTTCGCATCTCGCTTGACGACTATGGCACCGGATGGTCGTCGCTGGCACGTCTGCAGGATGTCTCGGTCGATGAGCTGAAACTCGACAGGGTATTCGTTGCGCGACTCGCCCAAGACCCGAGATCGGTTGCCATCGTGCGGTCCACGGTGGCGTTGGCGCGCAGCCTTGAAGCGGACCTCGTAGCCGAAGGTGTCGAAGACGAGGTTACGTTGAGCGCAGTGCGACGGTACGGCTGCAACATCACACAGGGTTTCGTACACAGTCCGCCGTTGCCCGCGAATGACATGAAAACGTGGATCACCAGCTTGGCGCCTGACGCAGCTTCGAGTCAATCAGCGGTAGCCAGCGATTAGAGGAGCTCTTTCGCCAGTAGCTCCAGCGTTGCCACCCGCGCCGGCCCGCTAGCGGGGTCGGTGCCCCGACGGGCCGATGCAACCGGGTTTACCATCACCTCGTCGACGCCGAACCGTTCGGCGAGTGTCAGCAGCTGTTCGGCGGCTTCCGGGGGCGTACCGAGGACAGCGCGTTCCAATCCACTCTCCACGATGAGCTGCTGTTGTCCAGTCAGCTCGGCAACTTGAGCCTCCTCGACGAGTGGCACCGGCCCCAGCGGCTGCCCGGTCCGTAGCCGCGCCATCATCTGCAGGTTGGGCACCATCAATGCTGTTGCTTCGTCGCGTGTTTCGGCTACAGCAGCGTTCACCGTCAGAAACGTGACGGGCTCAGCAGCAAGGTCGCTGGGCACGAACCGGGAACGGTAGAGTTCGAGCGCCTCCGCGGTTCCCTTGCCGGAGAAGTGATGGGCGAAAACATAGGGCAACCCCTTGGCGGCGGCAAGACGTGCCGAGTACATCGACGAGCCCAGCAGCCACAGCCGCGGCTCGCTGGCTGCAGCCGGGGTCGCCTTGAGGGTGTAGTCCCCGGAGCGCAGCGGCACCCGCACGCCGCGTGCACTCATCAGTGCGACCACGTCGTCGAGATAGTCGGGGAAGTTCTCGATGTCGCTATCGTCGCGTCCGTCCCGCAGGGCATACGAAGTAACCGGGTCGGAGCCAGGGGCGCGGCCGATGCCCAGGTCGATGCGGCCCGGCGCGGCCGCCTCCAGCAGCGCGAACTGCTCGGCCACCGCCAGCGGCGCGTGATTGGGCAGCATCACGCCACCGGATCCGAGTCGCAGCTGCGCGGTCTGGGCGACCAGGTAGGCGATCAGCACCGGTGGGCTGGTGGCGCCCACGGACGGCATGTTGTGGTGTTCGGCGACCCAGTAGCGGGTAAAACCGAGCCGATCGGCGGTCTGCGCCAGCTGCACGGTGGCCGCCAGCGCATCCCCGGTCGACTGGTCCGTGCGGACCGGGACGAGATCAAGAACGGAAAGACGCACGATCGCGTCAACGCCCGCAGGCCCGGGAACGTTCCCCGGACAACAGCGGCGACTCGCTTCGCCCGGCTTCGCCGCGGCCCGTCATGTGATCCCGGCCAGCTTCTTGGCTTCGGTGAAAACATCGTCAAGCATCGCCGGAGTCAGCCTCCCGGTGAACATGTTCTGCTGGCTCGGGTGATAGCAGCCGAGCAGGCGCACACCCGATGGCAACTCCGCAACCGCGCCATGGCCGAACCGCGGCTTTCGCGCCCCGGATGCGCCCGGCAGTCGCAGTGCGATCTGCCAGGCGAACCCGCCAAGGGCGACGATCACCCGAACGTCGGCGGATACCAGCCGCCATTCGGCCTCCAGCCAGGGCCAGCACGTGTCGCGTTCGGCCGGCGTCGGGGCGTTGGCCGGCGGCGCACAGCGTATCGGCGCCGAGATCCGGATCTGGTTGGCGCGCAAACCATCCGCAGCGTCCACGCTGAGCGGTGAGTTCACCAGGCCGGCCCGGTGCAGTGCCGCGTACAACTGATCCCCGGACCGGTCCCCGGTGAACATCCGTCCGGTCCGGTTGGCGCCGTGCGCGGCGGGGGCCAACCCGACGATCAACAGCCGCGGCTGCTCGGATCCCCAGCCCGGCACNGGNCGNCCCCAATACGGNTGGTCGGCGAAGGCCCGCCGTTTCGCGACGGCGACCTCCTCGCGCCACGTCACCAGCCGGGGGCAGGCGCGGCACACGCTGACCATGGCGTCGAGTTCCGGTATCGATTGCGCCTGACCTGCCAGCGCCAAGACCCGCGCTGCGTCGGCGGCCACCGGGGTCCGCGGCGTCGCCGGATCGCCCGGCCAGCCGGTACCGGGACCAACGGGAGAACTGAACACCTGGCCGGTATTTGGATGGACGAGCACATGAACATCCTGCATTCAGGCGCCGTCTCTGGTGAAATTCGTCGCTGCGAACGCCACTTTGGCGTTAGATTCAGCCGGGATACCCGATGAAAAGCATCCGTGGCCCGGCATTCCTGATCCTGTTCGCCACGCTGACGGCGACGGCGGGTACCGGCATCTCGATCGTCGCCTTCCCGTGGCTGGCACTGCAGCACCACGACAGCGCGAAAGACGCGTCGCTCGTGGCCGCCGCCATGGCAATCCCGCTGGTGTTATCCACGCTGGTCGCCGGCACCGCTGTCGACTTTTTCGGTCGGCGCCGGGTGTCGCTGGTCGCCGATTCGCTGTCCGGCGCGAGTGTGGCTGCCGTCCCGCTCATCGGGTTGCTTTGCGGCGTGGACGCGATCAACGTCGCGGTCCTGGCCGTCTTGGCCTTCTTCGCGGCCGGTTTCGACCCGGCCGGGACCACAGCGCGTCAGTCGATGCTGCCCGAGGCCGCGGCCCGGGCGGGCTGGTCGTTGGACCGCACCAACAGCATCTACGAGGCGATCCTGAACCTGGCGTACATCGTGGGCCCCGGCATCGGGGGGTTGATGATCGCCGCGGTAGGCGGCATCGACACGATGTGGATCACTGCCGGGTTGTTCGGGTTGTCCTTCCTGGCAATAGCCGCGCTTCGGCTCGAGGGGGTGGGTAAGCCCCACCACGCGTCGCGACCCGAAGGCTTGCTGTCCGGCATCGCCGAGGGAATGCGATTCGTCTGGAACCTGCGGGTGCTGCGCACACTCGGGTTGATCGACCTGATCGTCACCGCGCTGTACCTGCCGATGGAAAGCGTGCTGTTCCCGAAGTACTTCACCGACCGGCACCAACCCGCGCAGTTGGGCTGGGCATTGATGGCGCTCGGGGTCGGCGGGCTGGCGGGCGCGCTGGGCTATGCCGTGCTGTCGAAATACATGCGGCGGCGTACGACCGTGCTGGCGGCGACCCTCACCTTCGGTGCGGCGACGGCCGGCATCGGGTTCCTGCCGCCGTTGCCGGTGATCCTGGTGCTCTGCGCGGTGACCGGCCTGGTCTACGGGCCGATCCAGCCGATCTACAACTACGTGATGCAGACCCGGGCACCGTATCAGCTGCGCGGTCGAGTGGTCGGGGTGATGACGGGGCTGACCTACGCCGCGGGCCCGTTGGGCTTGCTGGTGGCCGGTCCGCTGACCGACGCCGCCGGGCTGAAGGTCACGTTCCTGACGTTGGCGGTGCCCATCTTGTTGATTGGCCTCATCGCTTGCGGGTTGCCGTCGCTGCGCGAACTGGACCGCGAGCCCGAGTTTGCCGAGGAAGCCAAGCCGTAGGATCGGGCCGTGGATGTGCTGGGCGGCCTGATCTCCAACCTGCCCGACGGGATGGTGGTCACCGACCCCGCCGTCACCGAGGGCTACCGGCAGGACCGCGCGTTCGACCCCTCAGCGGGCAAGCCCCTGGCCGTGGTGCGGCCGCTGCGGACCGAAGAGGTGCAGACTGTGCTGCGCTGGGCCACCGCCAACCGGGTTCCGGTGGTGCCCCGGGGGGCCGGCAGTGGCCTGTCGGGCGGCGCGACCGCGCTGGATGGCGGGATAGTGCTGTCGACGGAAAAGATGCGTGAGATCTCCGTCGACCCGGTCACCCGCACCGCGGTATGTCAGCCCGGCCTGTTCAACGCCGAGGTGAAGGCGGCCGTCGGGGAATACGGCCTGTGGTATCCACCGGATCCGTCGTCGTACGAGATCTGCAGCATCGGCGGCAACATCGCCACCAACGCCGGCGGCCTGTGCTGCGTCAAGTACGGCGTCACCACGGACTACGTGCTGGGCATGCAGGTGGTGTTGGCCGACGGCACCGCGGTCCGGCTGGGTGGGCCGCGCTTGAAGGACGTGGCGGGGCTGAGCCTGACGAAGCTCTTCGTGGGCAGCGAGGGGACGCTGGGCGTCATCACCGAGGTGACGCTGCGACTGCTGCCGGCCCAAAACGTGTCGAGCGTTGTGGTGGCCACCTTCGCGACGGTCGAGGCGGCGGTCGACGCGGTGCTCGGGGTGTCGGCGCGGCTGCGCCCGTCGATGCTCGAGTTCATGGATGCGGTGGCGATCAACGCCGTCGAGGACACCTTGCGGATGGACCTGGATCGCGGGGCCGCGGCCATGCTGGTGGCCGGCTCCGACGAGCGTGGCCGGGCCTCCGGCGAGGATGCCGAAGTGATGGCCGCGGTATTCGCCGAAAATGGCGCGACAGAGGTGTTTTCGACTGACGACCCTGACGAGGGCGAGGCGTTCGTCGCCGCCCGCCGGTTCTGCATCCCGGCGGTGGAGAAGAAGGGGTCGCTGTTGCTCGAGGACGTCGGGGTGCCGCTGCCGGCGCTAGGCGAACTGGTCACCGGAATCGCACGCATCGCGGTCGAGCGCGACCTGATGATCTCGGTGATCGCCCACGCCGGTGACGGCAACACCCACCCACTGATCGTGTACGACCCCGCCGACGCGGCCATGGCCGAGCGCGCCCATCTCGCGTTCGGCGAAATCATGGACCTGGCCGTCGGCCTCGGCGGCACGATCACCGGTGAGCACGGCGTCGGCCGGCTGAAGCGGCCTTGGCTGGACGGATATCTGGGGCCCGAGGCGATGGACCTGAACCGACGCATCAAGCAGGCATTAGACCCATTGGGCATCCTGAACCCCGGCGCCGCGATCTAGCCTGCGCCCGGTGCGCATCTGACGGCCCGCTGTCGAGTCGCAGCGAGCAAGCGTGCCCGTATCTCCCGGACTGACAGGTAGACTCGCCGACTGGTTCGACGCGTGCGCAAACAACGACGACGCACCCCGTCTGCACGAATTGGTCGACGCCGAACGCATCGGCATGTTCGGAGCTGCGACAATCGACCTTGCCTTCGTCGCCGGTGGCTTCACCACCGGCGCCATGCTTTTGGCCGGCAAAGCCGCAGCCACCGTCACCGCTTTTCTCGCTGTGCCTGAGGACGATCGCCAAGGTCGCGAATTCATCGACAGTGGGCAGGTTCTCATTTATGCTGCCGAGCGTGAAGTCCGACAACGACGAGCTCGATGACGATGACGATGACGACGAGCCGGATGAAAAAAGAACCTGAAACGGCAACAATTCGTCGTCAGCTCAGTCAGGCCGTCATCGGTCTCGGCGGTATCGCGAGCAAAGTGCCAGCCAAGATAATACCCCAGTCACCAGCCGGCGGGTGATGAAATGCGTTGCAGTTCAATGCTCTTAGCCTCGACGTGGTGTCCAGGTTGAGGTCGTCGACTTCAACGCAACGGATCCGCATCAGAATTCATCACCCAACTGGGCCCAACTAGAGGAGCGCACGTGGCATCCATCCACTTCATCTCGGGCCTGCCGCGTTCTGGCTCGACGCTGCTGGCGGCGTTGCTGCGACAAAACCCGCGGTTTGAGGCCGGTATGTCGGGTCCGCTGGCCGGCCTGTTCGGTGCACTGCTAGGCCAGATGAGCGCACGCAACGAGTTTTCGGTGTTCATCGATGACGCCAAGCGCGAGCGAATCCTGCATGGGTTGTTCGACAACTTCTATGCCGATTGCACCGCCGAGGTGATCTTCGACACCAACCGCTTCTGGTGCGCGTGGATGCCGGCGATTGCGCGGCTGTTCCCCGATGCGAAAGTGATTGCCTGCGTGCGCGAACTGCCGTGGGTGGTCGACAGCATCGAGCGCGTGATCCAGCGCAATGTCTTCAGCCCGTCGTCGATTTTCAACTACGACCCCGGTGGCACCGTCTATACCCGCGCCAATGACGTCGTGGCGCAAGAAGGAATGGTGGGCGGTCCCTACAATGCCCTGAAGCAGGGGTGCTACGGCGCGCAAAAGGAGCGTCTGCTGCTGGTCCAGTACGAAACCCTGGCCAGCGACCCGGCCAAGGCGCTGCACGCCATCTATGCCTTTCTGGGCGAGCCGGCGTTCGAGCACGACTTCGACCACGTCGATTACGACGTCACCGAGTTCGACCAACGTGCCGGGACTCCGGGGCTGCACACCGTGCGCGGCACGGTCAAGGCCGAGCCCCGCGCGACCTTGCTGCCCCCGGACCTGTTCAGTCGGTTTGTCAACGACGCCTTCTGGCGCAATCCGCAGGACGTTCCCGAGGGGCTGCGGGTCGTGTGAGGTTTCCTCTGGGCTGTGCCCGCCCTCTGCGAGGTATCGGCCGCCGCCGAATTATCAGCCGGCATACGATCGGTTGACCACATCTCACAGCCTGAAATCCCCGCGCCGCCGCGTGCGACCGATTACGTGGATTTCTGGCGTGCCGCATCACGAGGTTCACAATCGGTCGTTGACATACTGCTGATGCTGTCGTACAAATGAGACATGGCTGCGGTGATGTCTCACAACGCGCCAATCAAGTTCCAGCTCGCCAACGCCGACACCTGGCCGAATCCCTGGCCGATGTACCGGGCGCTGCGCGACCACGACCCCGCGCACCACGTCATCCCCCCCAGACACCCCGAGGACGACTACTACGTGTTGTCCCGGCACGCCGATGTCTGGTCGGCGGCCCGCGACCACGAGACGTTCTCCTCCGCACAGGGGCTCACGGTCAACTACCGAGACCTGGAACTGATTGGGCTGCGCAATAACCCACCGATGGTCATGCAGGACCCGCCGGTGCACACGGAGTTTCGCAAACTGGTGTCGCGCGGTTTCACCCCCCGACAGGTCGAGGCGGTGGAGCCCACAGTGCGCGACTTCATCGTCGAGCGCATCCAGAAGCTACGCGCCAACGGTGGCGGCGATATCGTCACCGAGCTGTTCAAGCCACTGCCGTCGATGGTGGTCGCGCATTATCTTGGTGTGCCCGAAGAAGATCGGGCGCAGTTCGACGGCTGGACCCAGGCAATCGTCGCGGCCAACACCGCCGAAGTCGGCATCGCTGGCGCACTGGGCACCGTCGGCGATGCAGTCGGGTCGATGATGGCCTACTTCACCGGGCTGATCGAGCGGCGCCGAATTGAACCCGAGGACGACACAATCTCCCATCTGGTCGCCGCCGGGGTCGGCGCCGACGGCGACATCGTCGGCACGCTGTCGGTGCTGGCGTTCACGTTCACGATGGTCACCGGCGGCAACGACACCACTACCGGAATGCTCGGCGGCTCAATGCCATTGCTGCACCAGCGTCCCGACCAACGGCGGCTCCTGGTCGACAACCCGGGACTGATCCCCGATGCGGTCGAGGAATTACTGCGGCTGACGGCACCGGTGCAGGGACTGGCGCGCACGGTCACCCGTGACGCAACGATCGGTGATACCACCATTCCGGCCGGGCGCAGGGTATTGCTGCTCTACGGGTCAGCCAACCGCGACGAACGCGAATACGGCCCAGACGCAGACCAACTCGACGTTACCCGTTGCCCACGCAACATCCTGACCTTCAGCCACGGCGCACATCACTGCCTGGGCGCAGCCGCAGCCCGTATGCAATCGCGGGTCGCGCTCACCGAGCTGCTGGCTCGTTGTCCGGACTTCGAGGTCGACGAGTCCGGCATCGTGTGGGCCGGCGGCAATTATGTTCGGCGTCCGTTGTCGGTGCCGTTCCGGGTGAAGTCCTGATGCCGCGCCCGACTCCGGGGAAGGACTGGCTGGCCGGGGATCGTACGGCGGCTGCCGCGGACCGAATTCTCGACGCCGCTGAGGAGCTCTACACGCAGCGCGACTCGGATTCGATCGGCATGAACGAGATCGCCAGGGTCGCAGGCTGTTCCCGCGCGACGCTATACCGGTACTTCGAGAACCGGGAGGCGTTACGAACCGCTTACGTGCATCGCGAGACGCACCGGCTGGGTCGCGCGATCAAGCAGCAGATCGACGGCGTCGACGACCCGCGCGAACGGCTGGTCGCGAGCATCATCGCCACACTGCGGATGGTTCGCGACAGCCCCGCGTTGGCGTCGTGGTTTTCCACCACCCGCCCGCCGACCGGTGGCGAGTTGGCCGGACAGTCCGAGGTGATCGCAGCGCTGGCCGCCGCGTTCCTCAATTCGCTGGGTCCCGACGACCCCGCCGTCGTCGAACGCCGGGCCCGTTGGGTTGTGCGGGTGATCATTTCGCTGTTGATGTTTCCCGGCCACGACGAAGCCGACGAGCGAGCGATGATCGAGGAGTTCGTCGTCCCGATCGTGACGCCGGTCGCCGTCAATTCCGCACGCGCGTGAAGCGATGCAGCAGCCAGGCCAAGGGGATCGTCAGCGCCAATGTCGCGACGAACAGGTTCAGCATCGACCCGGTGTAGACGTGCGACCGAACTACATAGACCATCACGAACTCCATCGTCACCAGATGGACCAGGAAGATCTCGTAAGAGATCTCGCCCAGCCACACCATCGGCCGGCTGGCCAATAGCCGCCAGTACAGGCCCTGGTCACCCAGGGCCAGCGGCGCCACCGCCAATGCGGCGATCACAGCGTAGAAGACCGTCTTGACCAGCGCCTCCGGCAGCGATGCCGGGGACGTGGTGGGTGCGCCTCCGATTGGCGTGGCGACAATGAAATAGCAGATGATCGCCAGCGGTATGGCTACGAACGCGTAGCAGCGCACACCCATCGCCTGCAGTACCGCCAACAACATGCCGCCGAGGAACCAGGCCAAGTAGGTAGGAAGCCACAGCCGGGCGCCGTCGGGAATCCAGCGATCCAGATGCACCAGGATCAACCATGCCGGGCTGATCAACGTCATCCCCGCCAGAGCGCCCACCAGCAACTTCGGCCGCCACGACCGCCGGCTGATCAGGACCAGCAGCAGGTACGCGAGCAGCGGTAGCATCAGATAGAACGAGGCCTCTACCGCCAAACTCCACATCTGGGTAAGACCTTGATGCAGGTACTTGCCTAGGTAGCCGTCTGCGTAGATCTGCGTCAGCGTCAGGTTGCGNAGCAGTCCCGTCCAGCTGTGCCCGGGGTTCGGCCCCGCGGCGCGGAAGTGGTACAGCACGTAGGCGACCAACACGGTGACGACGTAGGCGGGCATGATGCGCCGAACCCGGTGGCGCGCATAGCGGCTCAGCGAGGGTGGTGGACCGCCGGTGGCGGCCGATTTCACCCATGGGCGGAAGAGCAGGAAGCCGGACAGCACGAAGAAGATCGGAACGCCGATCTCCATCCGCGCACCGACCAGGCCCCAGTAGCCGTGTGTGTACTTGCCAGTGGTGTAAGCCGCGTGAGTGCCCACGACAAGGATTGCGGCGACCGCACGGATACCGGTTAGCGATGCGACCCGGTCCACGTGGGAGATCTGTTCGAGTCCCCCCCGTGCGTCTTGTTCCTCGGACAGGGTCATCCAGGGTGTTTCCCGCGTGGTTTGCCACCATCGCGACGGGCCTTTTCGGGGGGCTGCTCGGCCGACCGGGCCTTCTCTGATTTCCGCTCTGGCCGAAGGTTGATCAGCACGCCCGAGATACGGGTTTGCTCAAGCTTTTTGAATGTGGCGCCGGGTAGCTTGGCCGGCAGTTCCACCAATGAGAAGTCCGGCCCGATGGCGATGTGGCCGAAATCGCTGCGGTGCAGACCTCCCTCGTTGGCGATGGCGCCGACGATCGCACCCGGACCGATCTTGTGCCGCTTGCCCACGGAAATGCGGTAGGTTGCGAAAGCTCTGCTCTGCCTCGGCTTTTCGGGACCGTCCCGACGTTCGTCATGGCGCTCGGACCGCTCGCGTCGCTGCGGCGGCGGTTCGGGTGCCATCAGGAACGCTTCGCCATCGCGGGCCTGCAACGCCAGCGCCGCGGCGATGTCGGCCATCGGGACATCGTGCTCGCGTTCATAGTCTTCGACCAGCCTGCGAAACAGCTCGATTCCCGCCCCACCGAGTGCGTCGGTGATGGAATCGGAGAATTTTGCTACCCGCTGCGCGTTGACGTCCTCGACACTGGGCAGTTCGGCCTCGGTAAGTGTTTGCCGCGTCGCCTTTTCGATCGCTTTGAGTAGATGACGCTCCCGCGGTGAGACGAACAGCAGCGCGTTCCCCGACCGCCCGGCTCTCCCGGTGCGTCCGATCCGGTGCACGTAAGACTCTGTGTCGTGCGGGATGTCGTAGTTGAGCACATGCGATATACGCTCCACGTCCAGCCCTCGCGCGGCCACGTCGGTAGCGACCAGGATGTCTACGCGGCCGTCTTTGAGTGCGGCTATGGTCCGCTCGCGCTGCACCTGCGGCATATCGCCGTTGATGGCTGCCGCCGACAACCCTCGCGCACGCAGCTTTTCGGCTACCTCCTCGGTCGCCTGTTTGGTGCGGACGAAGACGATCATCGCCTCGAACGGCTCGACCTCGAGGACGCGGGTCAGTGCATCCATCTTGCGCGGACCGGCGACCTGGATGTAGCGCTGCGAAATGTTCTCGGCTGTCGCGGTTTTCGCTTTGGACGCGACTTCGAACGGATCGTGCAGATACTTTGTGGTGATCTTGCGGATCCCGGGCGGCATGGTCGCGGAAAACAGGGCCACCTGCTTGTATTCCGGGGTGTTGGACAGGATGCGCTCGACGTCTTCGGCGAACCCCATGGCGAGCATCTCGTCGGCCTCGTCGAGCACCAGGTAGTCCAACCTCGACAGGTCCAGGGTTCCGCGGTCGAGGTGGTCGATGACACGGCCCGGGGTGCCGACCACCACCTGGGCGCCGCGTCTCAGTCCGGCCAGTTGCACCGTGTAGGACGACCCGCCGTAGATCGGTAGCACGTTGATCTGCGGCAGATGAGCCCCGTAGCGGCTGAACGCTTCGGCCACTTGCAGCGCCAGCTCGCGCGTGGGCGCCAGCACCAGGGCTTGAGTTGTCTTGCTGGTGACATCGATTTTCGACAGGATCGGGATCGCGAAAGCCGCCGTCTTGCCGGTGCCGGTCTGTGCCAGTCCGACGACGTCGGAACCGGCCATCAGAGCCGGAATCGTCGCCGCCTGGATAGCGGTGGGCGACTCGTAACCGACGTCGGCGACCGCTCGCAAGACCTGGGGATGAATCTGCAGGTCGGCAAACGTCGTTGAGGCTGCCACAGGCGAGCTGTCCGGGAGGGTCATCGTCTATGGAGTTTAGTGGCGAACGCGAGCACCGTCGCATCGGGCGCGGCGGGTCGCCCTCGGTCATCGACGGCGCGGCACGCCTGCCACACCGGCGAGCCAGATGACGGTACGGTGCGCGGTGTGTGGTCGCTACCTAGCCCTACCGAGCTACTGGCAGGCCTGGCCGCTGTCGCTTTGGTCGCCGCGACGTTGAGCGGCTGCGGTTCAGGAGATTCCACGGTCGCGAAGACGCCGCAGGCAACAACACCGAGTTCGCCCGATTCGATTACTGCTCCTCCGCCGGGCCCGTCGTCCGGGGCCGCTGCCCCGCCCGGCAGCACTGCCCCACCGGACCCGTGCGCGGTCAACCTCGCCTCGCCCACCATCGCAAAAGTGGTCTCCGAGCTGCCTCGTGATCCGCGCAGTGAGCAGCCCTGGAACCCCGAGCCGCTGGCCGGTAACTACAACGAGTGCGCTCAACTGTCGGCGGTGGTCATCAAAGCCAACACCAACGCCGTCAATCCCACCACCCGGGCGGTGCTGTTCCATCTCGGCCAGTTCATCCCGCAGGGGGTGCCCGACACCTACGGGTTCAACGGCATCGACACGTCGCAAACCAACGGCGACACAGTGGCATTGACATATCCCGGGGGTATCAATGGCTTGAACACCTCGGTCAAGTTTCATTGGAACGGCAACGGGGTCGAGCTGATCGGCAATACCCCCGGCCGCTGAGCGAGCCGGCAGGCGGGTCGCGCGCTGTGCGCTGTTGATCGTCGGCCATCCGGATCAACTACTACGGTCAATGTTTCAAGTTCTGGTGGGAGCGGTTGAGCGAGCACACATATCGCACTCGCCCGCCGATCCTTGACGTCGCCGTCGGCCTGGTGGCCGGCAGCGAGGGTGCCTTGCTGGTCGATACCGGCACGACACTCACCGAGGCGGCGGCGGCGATCGATGTCGATGCGCGTGCGCTGTGTAACTCATATTGAGTTGACGCAAGCATTTCAACCATGTTCTCGGCTCCTCGGGATTTGCCGGTGCCTCGGTACAGGCGGCATCGGAGGTCACCCAGACGAGGACGAAGGCTGAGCCGCACCGCGTCGATGCTCTAAGCGACCGGGGGCCGACGCACAAGAAGCGGACCGCGCGATCGCCGCCCTGCAACCGCCCGAGCACCGGGTCTAGGCCACCGCCATTGATCTGGGGCACAACGGCACGAGTCAGCCACCCAGGAACAGGACATACCGGCCACGACCTGATTGTCCTGGTTGACGACGAGCGCACGCTGCTGTGCTGCAGCGATCTGGACAAGGAGCCTGGGTGTGTGAATCAGACCGAGTGGGCGCCGGCGCCACCGCCACCGGCCGACAGTTCACACAGCTGGGCGCCTGGCCATGTGCTCATCGGGTTGCGGGCATGCGGGTCACACCCGCCCGCCGTTTGCCTCGGCCGCCACCACCAGACCCAGCCGCCCAGCAACGGTAGCGGCGGCTCCCAACCGCCGCACCGGGTAATCACCCGGCTGGTCAGGACCGCACCCGCTGTTCGCCCCGACACCGGCGGCGCCGCGCCGCCGGGCGCTATCTGCTGCCAGGTGGTGCATCAGCCAACATACGGTGACGGTCTCAGCCTTACTCAGCAGCTACCACGCGGCAAACGGCACCGCCACCGGGGCTGCTGGCGGTGCCGTCCGCCATGCTGGCGCCACCAGTGCCGCCGGTCGCAGTGGGCCAGGAGCCGCCGTCGCCGCCCTTACCGTCGCTGTCGTTCGCTCGCCGTCCGGGGCGGCTACGACACCGCCGGAACCGCCGTAACCACCACCCCCGGCCGTCGCCGCCGCTGTTAGTCGGTGCCACCGATTCTGTCGGACGCCTCACCTACAGTTGCAGCTGTGTTCGTCACGGGCGACAGCGTCGTCTACAGCGCGTCGGATCTTGCCGCCGCCGCCCGGTGCGAGTACGCCCTGCTACGGGATTTCGACGCGAAACTTGGCCGGGGCCCCGCCGTCACCGCGGAGTCTGCCGAAGACGAGCTGCTCGCGCGAACCGTCGCTCTCGGTAACGACCATGAGCGACGCGAACTCGACCGGCTGCGTGACGAATTCGGGGATGCGGTCGCCGTCATCGGCCGCCCTGCTTACACGCTCGCAGGGCTGGCAGCCGCTGCAGAGGCGACCCAACGCGCCATCGCCAAGCGCGCTCCCGCTGTGTATCAGGCCGCGATGTTCGACGGCCGCTTCCTCGGGTTCGCCGACTTCCTGGTGCGAGAAGGCGAGCAATACCGGGTCACCGACACCAAGCTGGCTCGCTCGCCCAAGATCACCGCACTATTGCAGCTGGCAGCTTATGCGGACGCGCTGGCCAGCTCGGGCGTCCCGGCCGCGCCGGAGGCCGAGCTGCTAATGGGCGACGGGACGGTCGTACGGTATCGCGTCTGCGACCTGATCCCGGTCTACCGATCCCAGCGCGGGCTTGTACAGCGGCTGCTCGACGACCATTACGCCGCAGGCACCACGGTGCGCTGGGACGACGAAGGGGTGCGGGCCTGTTTTCGTTGCCCGCTATGCGAAGAACAGTTGCGTGCGAGCGACGATCTGCTGCTTGTCGCCGGTATGCGAGTGAGCCAGCGCGACAAGCTACTTGACGTCGGAGTCATGACTATCGCCGAACTGGCCGGTCATTCCGGTCCGGTGCCCGACCTGACACCCGGCGCGCTGGGCAAGCTGACCGCGCAAGCCAAACTGCAAATTCTGCAACGCGACAGCGGCATTCCGCAGTTCGAGATCGTTGATCCGCAGCCGCTGACACTGTTGCCCGAGCCGGATCCCGGCGACCTGTTCTTCGACTTTGAAGGTGACCCGCTGTGGACCGCCGACGGTCACGAGTGGGGTCTGGAATACCTGTTCGGCGTCTTGGAAGCCGGGCCCACAGGGAACTTCCGCCCGCTGTGGGCGCATAACCGGGTGGACGAACGGAAGGCGCTGATCGATTTCCTGGCGATGGTGGCCAAGCGTCGCAAACGTCGCCCCAACATGCACATCTACCATTACGCGCCCTACGAGAAGACCGCGCTGCTGCGGCTAGCCGGACGGTACGGGGTCGGCGAGGACGAAGTCGACGAGCTACTGCGCAGCGGAACGCTTGTCGACCTGTATCCGCTGGTGCGCAAGAGCATTCGTGTCGGTGCCGAGTCGTTCAGCCTCAAGGCACTGGAGCCTCTCTACATGGGCGCGCAGCTGCGTGGCGGCGACGTCACCACGGCCACCGATTCGATCACCTCCTACGCACGGTACTGCGAACTGCAGGCCCCCCGCCGCTTCGACGAAGCCGCAACCGTTCTGAAAGAGATAGAGGACTACAACCTCTACGACTGCCGGTCTACTCAGGAACTGCGCAACTGGCTGATGCTGCGCGCTTACGAATCTGGCGTCGTACCGATTGGCGCCCAACCAGTTCCCGAAGGCAACACCGTCGAAGACCACGACCAGCTGACGAAGGCCTTGACGACTTTCACCGGCGACGCCGCCATCGCCGACCGCACACCCGAGCAGACGGCGGTCGCGCTGGTGGCCGCGGCGCGCGGCTACCATCGCCGAGAAGACAAACCGTTCTGGTGGGCGCATTTCGACCGGCTGAACTTCCCGGTCGACGAATGGGCCGACAACACCGACGTTTTCATTGCCGAGAAGGCGTCAGTGGTCGTCGATTGGCAGACGCCTCCTCGCGCGCGCAAGCTACAGCGACGGGTGCGGTTGAGCGGCGAGTTGGCGCGGGGCGACCTGACGACAAACGTGTTTGCGCTCTACGAGCCGCCGGCTCCGCCGTGCCTGGCCGACAATCCCGAGCGGCGGGCGGCCGCCCGGGCCGAAGTTGTCGAGGCCGATGATATCAGCGCGCCCAGCGAGGTGGTCATCCTTGAGCGGGTAGGCAGTGATGGCAACATATTTCACCAACTGCCATTCGCGCTGACCCCCGGACCACCCGTGCCGACAACAGCCCTGCGCGAGTCGATCGAATCGACGGCCACTGCCATATCCGCCGGTTTGCCACAACTGCCACACACGGCTGTAGTCGACATTCTGTTGCGTCGCGCGCCCCGCACCCGCAGCGGCGCTCCGCTCGCCCGCGGCGCCGACACCGTCACCGACATCACCTCGGCGGCACTGGACCTGGACTCGTCGTACCTGGCGGTGCACGGACCACCGGGAACCGGCAAGACGCACACCGCCGCGCGTGTGATCACAAAGTTGGTCGTCGACCATGGCTGGCGCATTGGAGTTGTCGCGCAATCACACGCCACGGTGGAGAACCTGCTGGACTGTGTGATCGACGCCGGCCTCGATCCACGGCAGGTTGCAAAGAAACGCCACGACCACAACGCTCCGCGCTGGCAGGAGATCGAAGGGAGCGAATACCCCGCATTCATTGCCGACAACGCCGGATGTGTGGTCGGTGGTACGGCATGGGATTTCGCCAATGCCAATCGGGTTCCCCCGGGCAGCCTTGATCTGCTGGTGATCGACGAGGCCGGTCAGTTCTGTTTGGCGAACACCATCGCCGTGGCACCGGCGGCCGGGAATCTGTTGCTGCTCGGAGACCCACAGCAGCTGCCCCAGGTCAGTCAGGGCACACATCCCGAGCCGGTCGACACGTCGGCGCTGGATTGGCTGGTTGACGGTCAGCACACGCTGCCCGACGAACGCGGCTACTTCCTGGACCGCTCGTACCGGATGCACCCGGCGGTCTGCGCCGCCGTCTCCACGCTGTCCTACGAGGGCCGACTCCATTCACACACCGAGCGCACCGCCGCGCGTCGCCTCGACGGNTATCAGCCCGGCCTGCACGTGCTTCCTGTTGGCCATCAAGGCAACTCGACAGATAGCCCNGAGGAGGCCGACGCGATCGCCGCCGAGATCAAGCGGCTACTCGGCGCGTCGTGGACCGACGAGCACGGTACCCGGCCGTTGGCAGCCTCCGACTTGCTAGTGCTGGCCGCGTACAACGCCCAAGTGGCGCTGGTGCGTCAAGTGTTGACGTCGGCTGGGCTCGGCGGCGTCCGGGTCGGAACAGTCGACAAGTTCCAGGGCGCGCAGGCGCCGCTAGTCTTCATTTCGATGACAGCCTCTTCCGCCGATGAGGTACCACGCGGAATCTCCTTCCTGCTCAACAGGAATCGACTCAATGTCGCCATCAGCAGGGCACAGTATGCAGCGGTGATCGTGCGCTCGGAGACACTTACCGAACATCTGCCCGCTACGCCTGCCGGCCTGGTCGACTTGGGCGCGTTTTTGGCATTAACGTCGGTCGATCTGCCTGGCTGACTGCCCTACCTCCCGGACGAGTGCCGACCGACCTGCACCTGCAGCGGACCGGTGTCGCCTTCTTCCTCGTACGCCGGTGGGATCCTGGTATCCGGACGGTGCCCGGTATCCGGTTCACGACGAATTGTGTACTCGACGTAGTCGTCGTAGTCGTCGTCGACGAGGCCGTCGTCGGGCGGGTGGCCTGTCAGCTCGGCGGGCCGGAATTCGCCGGGCGAATGCGTAAAGCCGACCAAGAACAGCGCCGCAACAATTCCGAATAGCGCGATGAATGCGGGCAGCAGCACCGACTGCGACATCGCGGCGGAGAACGGCTCGCGCACGAAGTCCGGCAGTTCCAGGGCGGTCGGGTTGTGCGCTGCGGGTGCGTATCGCGGCATCTCGGCGCTGATCCGCGATGTCATGAACGCGGCCGTGCCAGCGCTCCCGAGCACCGCCCCGAGCTGCCGGATCGAGTTGTACACGGCGGAGCCCGCGCCGGCCAGGTGTGGGGGCAGGTTGCGCGTCGCGGTGGCCGTCAGCGGCGACCACATGAACGCACCCCCGACACCAATTGCGCCGAACGGCAACAGCAACCGCCATATCGGCGTGCCCGGAGCCATCTCGAACGAAAGCCATGTCAGCCCAATTGCCAGCATCGAAAAGCCGAAACCGATCACGGGCCGTGGGTGATATCTGTCGACGATCACGCCGACAAACGGCGCGAGCACACCGTTGGCGATCGCCATCGGCGCGATCAACAGGGCCGAACGCGTCGGCGATAGCCCACACACCGCCTGCGCGTAGAACGTCACCGGCAGCATCATCGCCGTCGACGCGAACGACGTAATGGCCACCCCGACGTTGCACAGGCTGAAGTCGCGGTCACCGAACATCTTGAGCGGGATCAGCGGTTCGCGGGTGTTGACCGACTGCCAGAAGACGAATGCCGAAATGAGACCGACACCGACGACGATCACCGCCCAAATCCAAGGTTGCCAATGTACGGACTGGCCCTGCTGCAACCCGAAGACGATCAGGAAGGTGCCCACCCCGGACAGCCCGACGCCGACCAGATCGAACCGGTGCGCATGGGTGGGCAGCACTGGGACCAGCCAAACCGCCAACGCCAACCCGACGATGCCGATGGGAATGTTGATGAAGAAGATCCACTGCCAACCCAGCCCGTCGACCAGCGCGCCCCCGGCCAGCGGCCCCGCCAGGCTGGCCACCCCGGCGGTAGCCCCCCACACGCTCATCGCGGCACCGCGCCGATGCGGCGGGAAGATCTGGGTGATCGTCGACAACGTCTGCGGCGTGAGCACCCCGGCGCCGACACCTTGCACGACTCGGGCCGCGATCAGCATGGCCGCGCTGCCCGACAGCCCACACCACATCGAGGCGAGCATGAATACGACCAGACCGATGAGGTAGAGATTCTTCGGACCGAACCGGTCACCGAGCCGGCCGGCCACCAACAGCACCACGGCGTATCCCAGCAGGTAGGCGCTGGTCACCCAGACCACGGCGTCGTACCCGATATGTAAGTCGGCCATGATGGTCGGATTGGCGACCGCGACGATGGTCGAATCGACCATGATCATGAAGAAACCGATCATCATCGCCCACAGCGCGTTCCAGGGGTTTCCGGAGCTCGATGGGGACGGGGGCGTCGCCGTGCTCATCTGCCCACCTCGTTTCAGCTCCCGACCATGGCGTCCAGCCCTATGTCCGGTCGACCGGTTTACCCGCCGCCTGCGGGTGGTCCACCCACATGCCGGCGAGTGCCCACCACTGGGGCATTATCCCGGGCGGCGCAACTAGCTCGCCAGCCACGGAGCCTATGCAAGGTCGATCAAGGGGCAGGTTTTCGGCTGTGGCTGCGATTCGCCGAGCGGAGGTTAGCCTGGAGGGAAGCAATTAACAGGAGAGGCAATATGTGCGCCCAATGGAAAGGGTCTCGAGATAGGTCTTGGAGTGGACCACGACCGCTCGAGACCAGCGCAGGCGGTCGGCCCAAAGCGTCCGCGCGGGCATTGGCGCAGGTCATCGAACGTAGCTCGCGGCTACAAGGGCCGGCTGCGGAAGCCTATGTGGCCCGGCTGCGACGCGCGCATCCAGGTGCCGGCCCCGGCGAGATCGTCGCCAAACTGGAAAAGCGCTACCTGGCCGCTTTGACGGCGAGCGGTGCTGCGGTGGGTTCGGCGGCGACGTTTCCCGGTGTCGGGACGTTGGCGGCGATGTCTGCGGGAGCCGGGGAAACCGTGTTCTTCCTCGAGGCCACCACGGTCTTCGTGCTGGCAAATGCAGTGGTGTACGGCATCCCCGCTGACCACGCGGAACGACGCCGAGCTCTGGTGCTGGCTGTCTTGGTCGGAGACGACAGCAAGCGTGCCATCGGTGAGCTGCTCGGTCCGGGCCGCACCAACGGCGGTTGGCTGGCCGAGGGCATGGCCTCACTGCCGATGTCGACGCTGGCACGGTTGAACGCGCGGATGCTCAAGTACTTCGTCAAGCGGTACGCGGTGCGGCGCGGCGCGCTGATGTTCGGCAAAATGCTGCCGGTTGGCATCGGCGCCGCGGTCGGCGGCGTCGGCAACCGCCTCGTGGGCAAGAAGATCGTGCGCAACGCCCGCGACGCCTTCGGCGCCCCGCCCGCGCGCTGGCCAGCCACCCTGCGCCTATTGCCGACCACCCACCAAGCCGGCTAGACCCCGGGCTCCCCGGTCTCTCTGGCGAATTGCCGGCGAAGCGTTAGCCTTTATGGGGCGGAAAAGTTCTCTGACCGCCGCGGGCATGAGATACCTCGCCAAGCGGGGTGAACGAAGTCGCCGGCGTCGCGCAATAGCGCTAGCAGGACTTAAAAGAACAAGGAATCGAGGCGAACAGCGGCCGTGGGCAACATCAGTTCACCATTCGGGCAGAACGAGTGGCTGGTCGAGGAGATGCACCGCAAGTTCCGCGACGACCCCTCGTCGGTCGATCCGAGCTGGCATGAGTTCCTGGTTGACTACAACCCCGAAGCGACCCCCGAACCCACCCCGGTACCGGCCCTAGCCACCCTGCCCCCTGCTGCCGGGCCGCCTGCATCGGCCGCTGCGCAACCCAAGCCCGCCGCGCCGGCACAGCCCGCTGCAAAACCCGCCAGCACCGTAACGGAGGGCAACG
>JGI12631J13338_1000154_pt1 | contig 22218 bp, 20 predicted proteins | sample BlaSpr_A8_Ref_O1_FD_13338 | JGI IMG/M metagenome (IMG submission 13338) | reverse complement strand
GCCGCCTCCACCTTCATCGCCATGTCGGCCAGCATGAACTGCACGCCTTGGAAGCTGCTGATCGACTCGCCGAATTGCTTGCGGTCCTTGGTGTAGGCGATCGAAGTCGGCAGCGGCGACGACGCCATCACGCTCATCCGCACACCAGCGCGCTACTCCAGCTTCAACGCCTCGGCCACCGATCCCCCGCCGGCCGTAGGCCAGCGCAATGACATGTTTCTATGACATGTTTTCTGGCAAGGTTTGCTAAACCGCTGCGGCAGACGCGATTGCGTCGAGCGAGCTACAGGATCCCTGGGGAATCCTCCGATCGTATTCACAGCTTCGTCCGCTGGCTCATGAGTGGTGGTGTTGCGTACAGTCGGAGCACTTTGAATCTGCGGAGCGCCAGTAAATCCCGACGATGGCGGTTGGCCATCGCCGCCGTCGCCGCGCTGAGCATGTTCGTTGCCGTTACCACAGGCTGGGCGTTGCGGTCCGCTCACGGCATAGCTGCACCGCCGGAGCCGGCGGCGTGGTCGCACGCGACCCTGAATGTCGGCTTGCACGTCGACCGAGCGCAATTCGCTGTTAGCTCCCAACCCACGAGCCATGGGGTTCTGCGCTCGTCGCAGGGCTCCTCACCAACACATCACAAACCAACGAAAAACGCGTGGATGACGCACGATCGGCCGCCGACCTGGGCGCACGTGGCGCCGCAATTGGCCTGGTCGCCGTGGCCGGTGACCCTCCCACCTTGGGAGACCGCTTGGGCGCCCGCCCCGGGGTCTCAGTCGGGCTCTGGCGCACCCGCGGCTGTCATTGCAGGCCGAGATATTTTGACTCAGCTCTGCACCGCCCGTCGCTGATAAGTCAGCGCCAGCCGAATTTGTGCCATCTCACTCGGCCGTTTGCGTTTCTATGAGCTGATCTCGCGTCAACGCCGCCACGCGACGAGACGAGACGATCGACGCAATCTAGCTGAATCGGCTTGCGCCAAATCGCATGCTGCTCACGCCAGCCAACAAGCCTCGGTGTAACTCGCACACCTATGCCTTTAAGGACAAATCCATGCTCTTGAACACATCTCACATCGACACATTCGAAACGGCGCCTGGCGATGCCGCCGACCCAGCCGTCCGTCCCGCCCCGCCTGAAAAGAGATAGCAGTGGATTTCGGAACGCTCCCGCCGGAAATAAACTCCGGGCGAATGCATGGAGGTCCCGGCGCGGGATCGATTATGGAGGCCGCCGCGGCGTGGGACCGGTTGGCCATCCGGCTGCACACCGCGGCGGCGGACTACCGGGCGGTGATCTGCAAACTCTCGTCGAGATGGGAGGGCCCAGCGGCCACGGCGGTGACACGAGCCGCGACGTCGTATATAGATTGGCTCAACGCCACCGCCACGCGAGCTGAGCACGTGGCCAACCAGGCCGCGGCGTCCGCGAGCGCCCATGAATCGGCGTTTGCGGCGACGGTGCCCCCACCGGCGATCAACGCCAACCGCGCGCAGCAGAGATCGCTGGCCAAGGAAAACCACCTGGGACAAATCAGCCCGGCAATCGCGGACATCGATGCCGAATACGATCAGATGTGGGCCCAGGATGCCGACGCCATGTACGCCTACGCCTGCGCATCGGCCGATGCGTCGACCGTGACACCGTTCACCTCGCCGCCGCCGACTACCGTAGGGCCGGCCGGCCACGACACGGCTATCGACCACCCGTCCAGCGCCTGGCCTCTGATTGCGGCGCCCCAGATCATATCCGCTGGCTATCAAGTAATGTCTGCGATACCCGAAGCACTGCAGGTGCTTTCCTCGTCGCGGCTGGAATCCCCGCTGGAATCGTTCGGCAGGTGCCTTTCGCCGGTGACACCGTGTCTGTCAAAGCTGAGTTCCCTGAGCGCGCCGTCGGACTTCGCAATAAAACACCTGAATTCGCTTAATAAGGCAACGGCGATGACAGCATTGTTGCCGAACCGCGGCCGTGTTACCCGCGAGCGCCTTACTGCGGCTTTAGGTCGCGCGAGATCGATCGGAACGTTGGCGGTACCTCAGCGCTGGATAACAGAAGAGACGATCAGCCCCGCCACCGTGGAGCTGCAGGCCAGCTGGGTCTGCGAGCCGATCCGTTTGGTTAGAGGCAGCGAACCGCCAAGATGGCCTCTTTCCCAATAGCCTACAAAGGGGTGACGTAGGCCGAGCTGATGCCGCCGTCGACTAAGAACGTCGACGCGGTGACGAACGAGGCGTCGTCGCTGGCTAAAAACGCTACGGCAGAAGCTATTTCGTCAGGTTCAGCGAAACGTCCCACCGGCACGTGCGCCAGCCGGCGAGCCGCGCGCTCGGGATCCTTGGCGAAAAGCTCTTGCAGCAGCGGGGTATTGACCGGCCCAGGACACAGCGCGTTGACCCGGATACCCTGTCGGGCAAATTGCACCCCCAGCTCCCGTGACATGGCCAGTACCCCGCCCTTGGAGGCGGTGTAGGAGATCTGCGACGTCGCCGACCCCAGCACCGCGACGAACGACGCGGTGTTGATGATCGAGCCCTTCCCAGCAGGAACCATGTGCCGCAACGCAGCCCGGCAGCACAGGTACACCGATTTGAGGTTGACGTCTTGGACTCGTTGCCACGCAGGCAGCTCGGTGTTCTCGATCAGGTCGTCCTCGGGTGGCGAGATACCGGCGTTGTTGAACGCGATGTCGACCGAGCCGTAGGTGTGTGCCGCGGTGTCGAACAAGGTGTTGACCGCACCTTCGTCGGAAACGTCGACTGGCACAAATAAACCGGATAGCTCGTCTGCCGCCGCCGCACCGGCGTCGCCGTCGATATCGCCGACGACGATCCGCGCGCCTTCGGCATGCATCCGCCGGCCTGCGGCCAGGCCGATGCCGCTGCCACCGCCGGTAATCACCGCTACCCGGCCGGACAACCGCCGGGTCAGGTCCATCACGGGTGCCACTGGCCCTCCTCTCTGATCGCGATGAACACATTCTTGGTCTCAGTGAACTGCAGTGGCGCGTCGGGTCCGAGCTCACGACCCAGACCCGACTGCTTGAAGCCGCCGAACGGCGTGTTGTAGCGCACAGACGAGTGCGAGTTCACCGAGAGGTTGCCGGAATCGACCGCCCGCGTCACCCGCAGCGCACGGGACAGGTCGTCGGTCCAGATCGATCCCGATAGCCCGTAGGTGGTGTCGTTGGCCAGCGCGATGGCGTCATGCTCGTCGTCGAACATCAGCACGGTGACGACTGGGCCGAAGATCTCGTCGGTGACGGTGCGGTCAGTGCGGGCCGGAGTGAGAACAGTTGGTGGAAACCAGAACCCACGGCCAGACGGTGCGGTGCCGCGAAATACGACAGGGGCATCGTCAGGCACGTAGGAGGCCACCTTGTCACGGTGGGCGCCGGATACCAGCGGCCCCATCTCGGTGCTGCGCAATCTGGGGTCCCCCACGACGACTTTACGCACAGCGGGTTCGAGCAGCTCCATGAACCGGTCGTAAACCTTGCGGTGCACCAGGATCCGGCTGCGAGCACAGCAGTCCTGCCCGGCATTGTCGAACACCCCGTTGGGTGCGGTCGCAGCCGCTTGCTGTAGGTCGCAGTCGTCGAAAATGATGTTCGCGCTCTTGCCGCCCAGTTCCAGCGTCACCCGTTTGACCTGAGCCGCCGCGCCGGCCATCACCTTCTTGCCGACTTCGGTGGAACCGGTGAAGACGATCTTGCGAACGTCTGGATGCGTGACGAACCGCTCCCCTACCACCGTGCCCTCCCCTGGCAGCACCTGCAGCAGGTCTTGATCCAGCCCGGCCTCGGCGGCCAGCTCCCCCAGCCGCATCGTGGTCAGCGGTGTCCACTCGGCGGGTTTGACCAGCACAGCATTGCCGGCAGCCAGGGCAGGTGCGATGCCCCAGGACGCGATCACCATCGGGAAATTCCACGGCGTGATCACGCCGACCACTCCCAGCGGCTCGTTGAACGTGACGTCGAGCCCGCCAGTGACGGGAATCTGCTTACCGGACAACCGTTCCGGGCTTCCGGCGTAGAACGCGAGCACGTCGCGGACGTGGCCGGCCTCCCACTCGGCCGACGCGATGGGGTGTCCCGAGTTGGCGACCTCGAGCGCGGCCAACTCGTCGATGTGGGCGTCGACCACGGATGCGAATACCCGAAGAGTGCCCGCGCGCTCGGCCGGCGACAATCGCGCCCAGCGCTGCTGAGCCACTCGCGCTCGCCGTACCGCGTCGTCGACGGCCGCGACATCGACTTGGTCGACCGAGCGCAGTACTTCCTCAGTGGCCGGATTGATCAGTTGGACAGAGCTCATCGGGAAACTAGACCAGCGTACGACTTCGCGGCGTCCACTACCGCCGTGAACAGCCGGAGGTCGTCCAGGGTCTGCTCCGGATGCCACTGCACCGCGAGCACGAAGCCATCTCCGGGCAGCTCCAGCGCCTCGACCACGCCGTCGTCGTCCCACGCGCTGACCACCAGGCCGTCGCCGACCTTGTCGATGGCTTGGTGGTGATAGCACGACGCGTCGGCGGTCTCCCCCAACAGCGCGGCCAGCCGGGTGCCCGGCACGGTGCGGACCGGCAATCGGGCGAAGACTCCGTTGCCCGCCCGATGCCCGGTGTGGCCGATCACCTCAGGCAGATGCTGGTGCAGTGTGCCGCCGAGCGCCACATTGAGCACCTGCGCGCCGCGGCAGATGCCCAGCACCGGCAGCCCCCGGTCCAGCGCACCCTGCAACAGCGTGAGCTCCCAAACGTCACGTGCAGTGCGAGGCTGGTCAGTCGTTGCATGCGGTTGCTGACCGTAGGCGGCAGGATCCAGGTCGTAGCCGCCGGTGATCACCAGAGCATCCAGGCTGTCGAGCAGACAGCCGCCGATCTGGGGATCCGCCGGCTGGGGCGGCAGCAGCACCGCGATACCACCGGCCATGATGACGCCCTCGAAGTAGTCGGCAGGCAGATAACCCGCCGAGACGTCCCAGATCCCTGTCTGCACCTGCTCCAGGTAGGAAGTCAGTCCCACCACTGGGCGTTTAGAGACGTTCAAACCCACGCATCCTCTCCCAGTCGGTCACCGCCGCATTGAATGCCGCCACCTCCACGCGAGCGTTGTTCAGGTAATGGGCGACAACGTCGTCGCCAAAGGCCTCCCGCGCCAGCGGCGACATCTCGAATACCCTGGCAGCCTCGGCCAGCGTGGCAGGTAGCCGCTCGACGCCGGGGGCCTCGTACGCATTGCCTGCATAAGGTACGGATAGTTTCAAGCCCCGCTCGATACCGTACAGCCCTCCCGCGATCAGCGCCGCCACCGCCAGGTACTGGTTGACGTCTCCGCCGGGAACTCGGCATTCGACTCGGATGTTGTCGCCGTGGCCAACGACCCGCAGTGCGCAGGTGCGGTTGTCCAGTCCCCATGCCAGCGCTGTGGGCGCAAAGCTGCCGTCGGCAAACCGCTTGTAGGAGTTGATATTCGGCGCGTGGAACATCGTGAGCTCGCGCAGCGCTGCCAGCTGGCCGGCGACGAAGCTGCGAAATGTCGGCGACATGCCGTGCGGCCCGCTGCTGTCATCGAATACCGCGGAGCCGTCCGCAGCGCGTAGCGAAATGTGGATGTGGCAGCTATTGCCTTCGCGCTCATCGTATTTCGCCATGAACGTAAGGCTCTTGCCGTGCTGATCCGCGATCTCCTTTGCGCCGTTCTTGTAGATGGCGTGGTTGTCGCAGGTGACCAGCGCCTCGTCGTAACGGAACCCGATCTCCTGCTGGCCGTAGTTGCACTCGCCCTTGACCGCCTCGAACCGCAGGCCCGCGCCCTGCATGCCCAGCCGGATGTCGCGCAGCAGTGGTTCCATCCGCGACGACGCCAATATCGCGTAGTCGATGTTGTAGTCGCTGGCTGGGGTGAGCCCGCGATAGCCGCTGGCCCACGCCTGCCGATACGGCTGATCGAACACGATGAACTCCAGCTCGGTGGCGACATAAGCGACCAGTCCGCGTTCGCTCAGCCGGTCGACCTGGCGGCGCAGGATGGCGCGCGGTGAGACCGCGACCGCACTGCCATCGACCCAGCCCAGATCGGCTATCACCAACGCGGTCGCGGGCAGCCAGGGAATGACCCGAAGTGTGGTCAGGTCCGGCGTCATCACCATGTCGCCGTAACCAGTGTCCCAACTCGACATGGCATAACCGGGCACGGTGTTCATCTCGACGTCGACAGCCAGTAGATAGCTGCAGCATTCGGCGCCGTGTGCGGCGACCTCGTCGACGAACAGCCGAGCCGACACCCGCTTGCCCGCAAGCCGACCCTGCATGTCGGTGAAGGCGACGATCACGGTGTCCACATCGCCGACCCCGACCAGACGTTCCAGCTCGGCCCACGACAACATCGGAGAACCCGGACCGGTCAGCGCACTTTCCTCATGGCCCATGACCGTTAGTCAAGCGCAGTGGGTTCATGGGCGTCCACCGGTGTTCGGTGTCCACCGCGTCTGCGCTGGCCAGCGCCGTTTGTAACAGCCATGAACGCCGGCTGACAGTCACGAACACCGTACATTTCGGACCATACTGTCGGTGTTCGCCGATGTTCACAAAACGTCGTGACCTGCGAACCCGGACACCCACGCACACGTGCGAACGTAGTGCGCATTTCCGTTAGTCAACCAGGCGCTACCAGCTACTGGTGCGCAGCACGATCTCGGCGGTCAACTGCGCGGTCGATTCCTGCGCGCTGCGGCGTCCAATAAGGTCCACCATGCGGTATTCCGCGTAAACGAACCGCTGGCTGTCGCGGGCCGCTGCCCGCGCGGCCGGGGAGCTGACCAGCACGGTGGTGCCGATCTCCACCGGCGGACAGTGTTCGTCGAGAACCACGCCGTTGAGGTCGGCCACCCGCGGATGTCCACGGTCGATAACCACCAGACCGACAAACCGGCCCAACCTGGTCGCCGCCAGTTCCCAGGCGAGCTCGCCACCGGCGCGATCGCCGACTACCACGGCCCAACCGATGCCCAGCGCGTCGAGGATGCCGACCACCGATTTTGGGGTCAGCCGCGGGTCAAGGCCGATTACGACGGTTCGAAGCGACGCGGTATGCAGGCGCTCACACACCGCGTCATACGCGGCGGGCGCACGTTTCTCGTCCCCCAGAATGACCACCACGACGCCCTTTTCCGGACCAGCTACGCTCACCGGGACCGGAAAGCCGTCGAGCGTAGTCATCATCGAGGGCACTTACGCAAAGCTACAGCTGATCGGCGTGCCTGCGCGAGGTTTCCGCTTCAAGTAACTTTCGACGTGGGTTACAAGCTACGGCCGCAGCTCGATCGCAACCTGCGGGCGGCGCGGCGGTGGACCATCAAGCAAGCTGAGGACACCGTCGATCTCGAGGTGCGACGCCAGCAGCTCAGCGATCAGATCCAGTTGGGCATCGCGTTGTGCGGCGACATTGATGTGGGCTACAACGAACCCGCTCCGGCCGGCCGCTTCGGCAACACGGGTAAGCCACTGGCGACGTAAGTCGTCGTTATCGAGCAGACCGTGCCAGTGCGTGCCGAAGACCGCGCCACGCATGATTCCCTGGGGCTCGGAGCGCTCGGAGCGCTCGGAATCTTCGGGGTCTTCGTGGTCTTCGNGGTCTTCGTGGTCTTCGTGGTCTTCGTGGTCTTCGTAGTCGTCTAAGTCGAACCAGGGCACCTCGGCGCACCGGGATAGCCGCCCGTGGTGGATTTCGTAACCACGCAGTGGGCGCTGCCAGCGACGCAGGACCTTGGCCTCATTGAAGACGATGTCGGCGTCCAACAGCCCCAGCCCGCAAACCGCCCCGGTCCCGGATTCCACCGTGTCCTCGATGCGCCGGCAGAGCATCTGGAACCCGCCGCAGATACCCAGCACCGGCTTGCCTGTCCCGGCGTGATCGGCGATCGCGCCGGCCAGGCCGCGATCGTGCAGCCACGCCAAGTCGGCGACAGTGGCCTTGGTGCCTGGAAGCACGATCAGGTCGGCGTCGGCCAAGTCCGCGGGGTCGGTGATCCAGCGCACCAGCACGCCGGGCTCGCATGCGAGGGCTTCGACGTCGGTGGAGTTGGAAATCCGGGGCAGCCGGACCGCGGCGACCCGCAACCACTGATCGCCGCGCGGTGGCACCGGCGTGCCGATAACACGGTGTGCAACCACCGACAACGAATCCTCAGCGTCCAGCCAGAGCTGGTCGGCGTAGGGCAACACCCCGTAAGTTGGGCGACCCGTCATCGCGAGTAGCTGCTGCAGTCCGGGCTCTAGCAGCGCGGGGTCGCCGCGGAATTTGTTGACGATGAAGCCCGCGATAAGCGCCTGGTCATCAGGCTCGAGTACCGCGACCGTCCCGAAAAGATGGGCCAACAGGCCGCCGCGGTCGATGTCGCCGACCAACACCACCGGCAGGTTCGCGGCCCTGGCCAACCCCATGTTGGCTAAATCCGTTGCACGCAGATTTATTTCGGCCGGCGAGCCGGCGCCCTCACAGATCACCGCATCGAATTCAGCACGCAGGCCTGACAGGTCGTCGAGGACGATACCGGCGAGCCGGTCGCGATGCTGCAGATAGCCAGCGGCAGTGACCGAGTCAAAGACCTGCCCGCGGATCACCAGCTGCGACGTCCGGTCACTACCCGGTTTGAGCAGGATCGGGTTGAACCGCACGCTGGGCTCCAGTCCGGCCGCCCTGGCCTGGATTGCCTGGGCCCGGCCGATCTCACCGCCCTCGACGGTGACCACGGAGTTGTTGGACATGTTCTGTGCCTTGAACGGCGCAACCCGGACCCCGCTGCGTGCCAGCAATCGGCACAGACCCGCGACCAGCACGGATTTCCCAGCATCGGAGCTGGTACCCGCGACCAGCAGCGCCCCGCTCACAGTTCACGGCGAGCAGACGCAGAATCGCACGATTTCCACCCGGAAAATGCGATTCTGCGTCTGCTCGCGCCGGAAGGTCACGGCAGCGTGAGGATTTCGACGCCCGTGTCGGTGACCAGCAGAGTGTGCTCGAATTGCGCGGTCCACTTGCGATCCCGGGTGACGACGGTCCAGCCGTCGTCCCAGACCTCGTAATCCAACGCACCCAAGTTGATCATCGGTTCGATGGTGAATGTCATTCCCGGCTGTATGACTGTCGTGACCGCGGGCTGGTCGTAATGCAAAACGACCAACCCGTTGTGAAACGTGGTGCCGATACCATGACCGGTGAAGTCACGAACCACGTTGTACCCGAACCGACTTGCATACGACTGGATGACGCGGCCGACTACGGACAATGCGCGCCCGGGTTTGACGGCGTTGATCGCGCGCATCGTCGCCTCTCGGGTGCGTTCAACGAGCAACCGGTGCTCTTCTGAGACATCGCCGGCCAGGAAAGTCGCGTTCGTGTCGCCGTGCACCCCGTCGATGTAGGCGGTGACATCGATGTTGACGATGTCACCGTCGGCGATCACCGTCGAATCAGGGATTCCGTGGCAGATAACCTCGTTGAGCGACGTGCAGCACGACTTCGGGAATCCTTTGTAGCCCAGTGTTGATGGATAGGCACCGTTGTCGACCATGTACTCGTGCGCGATCCGATCGAGTTCGTCCGTGGTCACGCCGGGCGCGACGGCCTTGCCCGCCTCGACCAGCGCACCAGCAGCAATCCGGCCGGCGACGCGCATCTTCTCGATCACCTCGGGTGTCTGCGCCCAAGGCTCGGTGCCCTCCTTGGCCGTCGGCTTGCCGACGTATTCCGGGCGCGCGATCCACTTGGGCACCGACAGCGTCGGGGATAACACCCCGGGGGAAAGCGCGGTGCGAGCAGGCATGACCGCCAGCTTAGTCACGCCAGCCCGGCGACGATGCGGGCCGTGGCAGCGGCCCGAGGAGAAGCCGGGCAATCAGACCCAGCCCGGCGACGATGCGGGCCGTGGCAGCGGCCCGAGGAGAAGCCGGGCAATCAAACCCAGCCTGGGCGGCGCAGAAACGAGCGGCGCGGTCCGCGGATGACCACCGAACCGCAGGTCACCCGACCGGTCACCACGACATGCGGCGTTCCTTCGCCCGGTGCGTACTTGCGACGGTCGCTGGCGCTGCCTACATAGACCTCGACGTCGTCGATCGAGGCGCTGGCGCCGTCCGGCAATCGGACCTCGAGTGAGCCGAACTTCATGTCGAGTTCGATGACCACCACCGGCCCGGCGAAACGGGCCTTGGTGAGGTCGAGTTCGACCGACCCCAGCCGGCGCACCAGCGCCAGCCGGGTTGGCACAGTCCATTCGCCGTGGCGCCTCAGCGAGCCGGCCCAGCCACGCAATTCGACCCGGTCAGCCGCGGACGTGACAATCGCGCCCGGCCCGGGCAGGTCACCCACCAGCCCGTCCAGCTCGCTTCGGGTGCGCGCGTAGGACACTCGTGAGGAACGCTGCTCGAACTCGTCGATATCGATCAGCCCGAGCGCGACGGCGTTGTGCAGTCGCCGCATGGTGCCGTTCCGGTCGGCGTCGGATACCCGCAACGCCACCATGTCCCCACCGGTCTCCGTCATGGCCTTCCCCGATGCTCTGCCGTCGGCTGCACACAAGTGGGCTCCGCCCACCCTCGCAACTTACCGCTGTTCGGATGCGGGCAGAGCGCCTTGAAGCCGGCCCTAAGTCAGATAGCCGGACGGCAGCGATTCGAACATCACTTTGGTCATCCGGACCGCGTATTCGGAGCTGCCACCCCCAACGATCAACGCTGCAAAGGCCAGATCGCCCCGGTAACCGGCGAACCACGAATGCGATCCGCCCGGAAATTCGGCTTCACCAGTCTTCCCGAACACCTCGCCACAACACCCGGAGATCTCCTTGGCGGTGCCGTTAGTGACCACCAGCCGCATCATGGGTCGGAGCGCGTCGATCATCTTCGGGGTGATTGCTGCGTTGTTGTCGCCGTCGACCGTCGTCGGGCGGCCGGCGATCAGTTGCGGAACCGGCGTTTTTCCGGCCGCTACCGTGGCCGCCACCAACGCCATCCCGAACGGACTGGTCAACACCTTGCCCTGTCCAAAGCCGTCCTCAGTGCGCTCGGCGAGGTCCACCGTGGGCGGCACCGACCCGGTCACTGTGTTGATGCCCTCCACCTGATAGTCCAGCCCGATTCCGTACTCGGTGGCTGCCTGCGTCAGGCCGCGAGGCGGCATCCTGCTGCTCAATTCGGCGAACGTGGTGTTGCAGGAACTCGCGAAGGCACGCGACATGGACACCACGCCGAGGTCGAAGCCACCGTAATTGGGGATCGTGCGGTGCCCGATGTCGATATGGCCCGGGCAGCCGAGCATCGTGTTGGGTGTGGCCATATCGCGGTCGATGGCAGCACCGGCGGTGATCATCTTGAACGTCGACCCGGGCGGGAAGAGGCCGTTGGTGGCGATCAGGCCGTCCGCGTCGGCCCCGCCGTTCTGTGCGATCGCGAGAATCTCCCCGGTCGACGGCTTGATCGCGACGATCATCGCTTTGCCGCCGCGGGTGTCCACCGCACGCTGAGCGGCGTTCTGCACAGCGCGGTCCAAGGTGATCGAGACCGAGGGCGCCGGCGACCCTTCGACTTCGTGCAACACGGCGACGTCGACACCGTTCTGGTTGACGCTGACCACCCGCCAGCCCGCCTGGCCGTCAAGTTGGTCCATCACGGCCTTCTTCACTTGGCCCATGACGGCCGGCGCGAAGTGGGGGTCGGTCGGCAAAATTGCGGCCTGAGGTGTGACCACGATGCCGGGCAATCTGCCAATCGCGGGGAAAACCTTGTCGTTGTCGTCGGGATGCAGGGTGGCCAGGTCCACCGGCTGGGTCGCCGAGCTCGCTTGCTCGGCGAGTAGCTGCGGGTCATTCAGCGCGTCGTTGAAAGGGCGCAGGACATCGACTATCGCATGTACGGTTCCGATCAGGGCGGGCCCAGCCTGACTGGCGTCCAGCGTGTAGTGGTACAGGTAGCCCGGCGCCAGCACGTCGCTGCCCCCGAGCTCGTTCACTGAGGCACGCCGTGGCAGATCGGCCCGCAACGCGAACGTCTGATGCTCGCCCAACTGGGGATGCAGCCCGGTGGTCGCCCAGCGGACCTCCCAGTGCCCCTCGTCGCGGGCCATCTTCAACTGGCCGTCGTAACTCCAGGTCCTGTTCTTGGGCAGATGCCAGGTGAAGCGGTAGGCGACCGTGCCGGTGTCTTCGGCGTACTTCGAGGTCAGCATCTGCGCGTCCAAGTGAGTGGCCTGAAGTCCGGCCCAGGCTGCGTTGAGCGCTTCGCGGGCTTCGTTGGGGATGTCGCTGAGTTGGGCGGCCGTCGCGGTGTCGCCGATGGCCAACGCACCGAAGAACTTTTCGGCTGTCGGGCCGGGACCTTCGGGCCGCGGAGTGCACCCGGACAGGGCGATGACCGCGACGAGCAGCAGCCCTGAGGCTGCTGATACCGCTGATGTCTTTGAGATTTTTGATGCGAACGTGGTTTTTGTTGCCATCGTGACTGATGTTAAGAACTGTGGCTCCCACAGCCGCGCAGACACACCGAGACAGAACTGTTATGGGGAGGCTTGCACGCGGATGTAACGTCGCTGCGAAAAATCGGGCCCGGAATCGCAGTCGCGTTTCCCCCGCAAGCGGGTGGTGCCCCCAGCTCGCGGGTCGCGCGGATCCCTTAGTCCAGCAGAACCGTCGCGAAGGTGCCGACTTCGGCGAAGCCCACCCGGGAGTATGCAGAACGGGCAACGGTGTTGAAGTTGTTAACGTACAGGCTGGCTATTCGCCCACCACCGAGGATCACAGCGGCCAGCATTGCGGTGCCGCGAGTGCCCAGCCCCATACCGCGCCACTCGGGGTGCACCCAGACCCCTTGGATCTGCCCGACTGACCGGGACTGCGATCCCACTTCGGCTTTGAAGACGACCTGACCGTGCTCGAAGCGGGCCCAGGCCCGCCCCGCCGCGATCAGGCTGGCGACGCGGCGGCGGTACCCACGACCGCCGTCGCCGAGCCGTGGGTCGACGCCCACTTCGCCGATGAACATGTCGACTGCGGCCACGAGGTAGGCGTCCAGCTCGTCTGGTCGAACCTGACGCACCTCGGGGTCGATCTCGCAGGTCGGGTGGCTGGTGAGGGCCATCAGCGGCTGGTCGTCACGCACGTCGCGCGCCGGTCCCCAGACCGTCTCGAGCCGCTCCCACATCGGCATCACCAAGTCGGCCCGACCGACCAGCGACGAGCAGCGCCGGGTCCCGCTCATCGCTTCGTCGGCGAATGCGGTCAGATCGGCCGGTCCGCCGCGCAGCGGGATGAGATTGGCACCAGCGAAACACAGCGACTCGTCGGCGCCGCGGCGGGTCCACAGCTCTCCGCCAATCGAATTGGGGTCAAGGCCGTGGTCTGCTACGCGGGCTGCAACCATGCACGACCCCACCGGGTCGTCGTCAAATACCCGCCACACCGCCGCGACGTCGCGCACTACGGACACCCGTCTGTCGCCGATAAGGCGAAAGACAGGCGGAGCCGACATCTGGCGAACTCTCTGTGGGGCGAACTGAGGGCCAGTAAAGGCAGCTGGCCCCTATCAGCTTACGGTCACAATAGGCGAACCGCTCGTCGTTGTGCCCGGACCGTGATCGACGCCTTGTTCTGAAGCAAGTCGCATGGCTTCTTCGATCAGCGTCTCAACGATCTGAGCTTCGGGCACGGTCTTGATCACTTCGCCCCGAACAAAGATCTGCCCCTTGCCATTTCCTGACGCGACCCCCAGGTCAGCCTCCCGGGCTTCGCCGGGGCCGTTGACGACACAGCCCATCACGGCGACGCGCAGCGGGAAGTCGAGGCCGTCAAGGCCGGCAGTGACCGCGTTGGCCAATGTGTAAACATCGACCTGGGCGCGCCCGCACGACGGGCAGGACACGATCTCCAGACCGCGCGGCCGCAGGTTCAGCGACTCCAGGATCTGGTTGCCGACCTTGACCTCTTCGACCGGCGGGGCGGACAGCGACACCCGGATGGTGTCGCCGATGCCCCGCGACAGTAGTGCGCCGAAGGCGACCGCGGACTTGATGGTGCCCTGGAAGGCGGGGCCGGCTTCGGTGACACCGATGTGCAGCGGGTAATCGCACTGCGCGGCCAGCAACTCGTAGGCGGCAACCATCACTACCGGATCGTTGTGCTTGACGCTGATCTTGATGTCGCCGAAGCCGTGTTCCTCGAACAGCGAGGCCTCCCACAGCGCGGACTCCACCAGCGCCTCGGGCGTGGCCTTCCCGTATTTGGCCATGATCCGCTTGTCCAGCGAGCCGGCGTTGACGCCGATCCGGATCGGGATACCTGCGGCGCCGGCTGCCTTGGCGACCTCACCGACCCGGCCGTCGAACTCCTTGATGTTGCCCGGGTTGACTCGCACCGCGGCGCATCCGGCATCGATGGCCGCGAAGATGTACTTCGGCTGGAAGTGGATATCGGCGATTACCGGGATCTTGCTCTTCTTGGCGATCGCCGACAGCGCGTCGGCATCCTCTTGACGCGGGCAGGCCACCCGGACGATGTCGCAACCGGCGGTGGTCAACTCGGCGATCTGCTGCAGTGTCGAGTTGATGTCATGGGTCTTGGTGGTGCACATCGACTGCACCGAGACCCGGTAGTCGCTGCCGACCCCGACATCTCCGACCATCAGTTGACGCGTGGGGCGCCGAGGGGCAAGCGTGGGCGCCGGAGCCTCCGGTATGCCCAAGCCAATGGTCACTGTGTGCCTACTCTCTGGTGTTTCGGTATCGCGTATTTCGAAGAGCCTGTGCTCACTGGAAGAGCCTGATCGGGTTGACCAGATCAGCCGTCACTGTCAGCAGCATGTACCCGACCACAAACACCAAGACGACGTACGTCGCGGGCATGAGCCTGAGATAGTTCACCGGGGCGGCCGCGACCATGCCACGGGCGGACCGGAAGAGGTTGCGGATCTTCTCGAACACCGCGATAGCGATGTGGCCGCCATCAAACGGCAACAGTGGCACCAGGTTGATCGCACCCAAAACGAGGTTCAACTGAGCCAAGAAGAACCAGAACGCCACCCACAACCCGTGGTCGACGGTGTCGCCGCCGATGATGCTGGCGCCGACGACACTCATCGGCGTCTGTGGGTCGCGCTGGCCACCGCCAATGGCATGCACCAGCGCGCCGACCTTGGTCGGGATCGCGACCATCGCCTTGCCCACCTCGCCGGTCAGGTCGGCGGTGAATGCGAAGGTGGCGGGTATCGCGGAGACCGCGCCGTAGTGCGCGGGCGCTTGACGTACCGCGCCGACCCCAATGGCACCTACATTGGAAGCCGTGGGCTGGCCGCTTTGCCCGTTGGACCCAGCGGAAATGAAGCGCTGGGTCGGCGTCACGTCGACGTAGGCGGTCATCGGAGTGCCGTCACGATCAACGACGATTGGAACGGTGCCGTGCAATTTGCGGACCGCGGCGGCCATGTCGTCGAAGGTTGACACGGGCGTGTCACCAACTTTGACGACGATGTCGCCGGTGCGAATTCCGGCCAATGCGGCCGGACCGGGGCCCGTGCAATTCCCGACCTTACCGGGGGATAGTTCTGGTGCCACGCAAGCAGTTTCGCCCACTATGGCCTGGGTGGACGGGTGCAGGTTAGGCAGCCCCCAGACCAGCGCGATGACATAGATCAGCACCACACAGATAACGAAGTTCATGCCCGGGCCGGCGAACAACACCGCGACACGCTTCCAGGTGCTCTGCTTGTACATGGCCCGGTCAGCTTCATCGGGTGCCAGATCCTCGACCGGGGTCATGCCGGCGATGTCGCAGAAGCCGCCCAGCGGGACTGCTTTGAAGCCGTACTCGATTTCGCTGCGCCGGGTTGACCATAGCGTGGGGCCGAAGCCGACGAAGTAGCGACGCACCTTCATGCCGGTGGCGCGGGCGACCCACATGTGGCCGCACTCGTGCAGGGCCACCGAGATCAGGATGGCAAGCGCGAACAGCACAATGCCGATGGCGAACATCATCTGGCGCTAGGACCTTTCTAAAACCATTCTGGAGACTTTCTCTTCAGACTCCCGCGGGGCTCGCTGTTGTGATTGCGCGCTGCGCTCGTTCACGTGCCCAGCGCTGCGCTTCTAGTACGTCATCCACGTTAGCGGGTGAAACGGCCCATTGGTCGGCGGCGTGCAACACGTCGGCGATGGTTCCGACAATTGCGGGGAAGCCGATGCGGCCGGCGAGGAACGCTTCTGCTGCTTCCTCGTTGGCGGCGTTGTAGACGGCGGTCATGCAACCGCCGGTCTGACCGGCGTGCCGGGCCAGCTCGACCGCGGGGAAAACATTGGTGTCCAGCGGCTCGAATTCCCAGGTAGACGCGGTACTGAAGTCGCAATGGGCGGAAGCCCCAGGTACCCGCCGCGGCCAGCCCAACGCCAAAGAAATGGGCAGCTTCATGTCCGGGGGGCTGGCCTGCGCGATTGTCGAGCCGTCGATGAAGGTGACCATCGAGTGAACAACTGACTGCGGGTGCACGACCACCTCGATGCGGTCGTAGGCGATGCCGAATAGCAGGTGGGTTTCGATGAGCTCAAGCCCCTTGTTGACCAGCGACGCCGAGTTCAGCGTGTTCATCGGGCCCATCGACCAGGTCGGGTGGGCGCCGGCCTGCGCCGGGGTGACGTCCTCGAGGTCAGCAGCGGCCCAGCCGCGAAACGGACCGCCGGAAGCGGTCAGGACCAGTTTGGCGACCTCGTCCGGCTCACCCCCGCGCAAACACTGGGCCAGTGCGGAGTGCTCGGAGTCGACCGGCACGATCTGACCCGGCTGGGCCGCCCGAAGCACCAGCGGACCCCCCGCGACCAGCGATTCCTTGTTGGCCAGCGCCAGCCGGGCGCCTGACTGCAGCGCAGCCAGTGTCGGTCGCAGGCCCAACGCCCCGACCAGTGCGTTGAGCACGACGTCGGCTTCGGTCTCCTCGACCAGCCTGGTGACCGCATCGGGTCCGCGGTAGGGGATACCTCCGGCCGTCTCGGCGGCCTGATCATCGGCGACGGCGATATTGGTCACCCCAGTCTCGGCACGCTGTCGCAGCAGCGTGTCCAGGTTCGCTCCCCCGGCTGCCAGCCCGACCACCTTGAAGCGGTCCGGGTTGGCGGCGATGACCTCCAGCGCCTGGGTACCGATCGAGCCGGTACTACCCAGCACCAGCACGCGCAGGCAGCCGTCGGCGTGCCCTTGGTTCGGCGAGTTGGTCACTTACTCATTGTGCAGCTTCGGCACGCCTATCGCGGCGCGCCCGCATCAACTTTTCGGATGCCAACTTTTCGGATGCCACAGAAAACGAACGATTCTCGGACCCATCCGTGACCGGGGTCACTCCGAATAACTCGTGTTTATCCGGGAGGGGCGGCAGCAAAGACCGTCTATAGCAAAGGAATCGAAATTCAATGATGAATGTCAAGGCTAAGTCAGTCGCAGTGGCAAGCCTCGCGGCGATCGCAGTGGTGGGTTTCTCGGGGTGTTCGAGCAACAGACCCGCGGCCCAAGGCACCACCAGCGCGATACCTGCGACCAGCATGGCTGCACCCGCAATGACGGCCACGACGTCCGCAACGGCGGACCCCGCCGCGGACCTGGTTGGATCCGGCTGCTCGGCCTACGCCGCGCAGCATCCCAGCGGTCCCGGATCAGTGGCCGGGATGGCCCAGGACCCGGTCGCGACGGCGGCGTCGAACAACCCGATGCTGACCACCCTGACCTCGGCGTTATCAGGCAAGCTGAACCCGAACGTGAACCTCGTCGACACTCTCAACAACGGCCAGTACACCGTATTCGCGCCCACGAATGCCGCATTCGACAAGCTTCCGGCAGCCACCATCGACAAGCTAAAGACGGACGCCCCGCTACTCAAAAGCATCCTGACCTACCACGTGGTGCAGGGCCAGTTGAGTCCAGCAAAAGTCGACGGCACCCATGCAACCCTGCAGGGCGCTAACTCGACGGTGACCGGCCAAGGAAACGACCTCAAGGTCAACGACGCGGGCTTGGTGTGCGGAGGGGTGCACACCGCGAACGCGACGGTGTACATGATCGACACGGTGCTGATGCCTCCGGCCCAGTAACATTCGCCGCAACGCACGGCAAGGCGGCCCGCGCAGGGCTGCTTGCCGTGTCGCCCCACGTTGGTTGGTGTAGCGAAAATTGTTGTTTCCCTTACCAGTCCGTGACCGCGACGGCGACGAATATGAGCTATGTTGACCCTTGCTTTAATCGGCTTCCTCGGCGGCCTGATCACCGGAATATCACCATGCATCCTGCCTGTGCTGCCGGTGATATTTTTCTCGGGCACTCAGAGCGCCGACGCGGCGACGTCACCGGAAACCGAAGGCGCCGTGGCGGTCAAGCCAAAACGTGGGCTGTCCGACACCTTGCGCCCCTACCGGGTAATCGGCGGTCTGGTGCTCAGCTTCAGCGTGGTCACCCTGCTCGGCTCGGCACTGCTGTCGGTGCTGCATCTGCCGCAAGACGCCATCCGGTGGGTCGCCCTGGTCGCCTTGGTGGCGATAGGAATCGGTCTGATCTTTCCTGGGTTTGAACAGCTGCTCGAGCGGCCGTTCTCCCGTATCCCGCAGAAGCAGATCACGACCCGCGGCAACGGTTTCGGTCTCGGCCTGGCACTGGGTGTGCTCTATGTCCCCTGCGCGGGACCCGTTCTCGCCGCGATCGTCGTGGCCGGGGCCACTGGAACCATCAGCGCGGGAATCGTCGTACTCACCGGCGCGTTCGCGCTCGGCGCCGCTCTGCCACTGCTGTTCTTCGCACTGGCCGGTCAACGAGTCGCCGAGCGGGTGAGCGCTTTTCGGCGCCGACAACGTGAGATCCGAATCGCCGCGGGAATCGTGACCATCCTGCTCGCGGTAGCGCTGGTATTCGATCTGCCGGCGATGCTACAGCGGGCTATTCCTGACTACACCGCTGCACTGCAGCAGAAAGTCGGCGGCTCTGACCAGATACGGGAAAAGCTGAACCTGGGCGGCATCGTCAACGACCAGAATGCGCAGCTGTCGAACTGCAGCAACGGAGCGCCACAACTCGAAAACTGCGGCTCTGCACCAGATCTCAAAGGCATCGCGGCCTGGCTTAACACGTCCGGCGACAAACCCGTCANCCTGGATTCGTTACGCGGCAAAGTCGTGCTGATTGATTTCTGGGCTTATTCCTGCATCAACTGCCAACGCGCCATCCCACATGTCGTCGGCTGGTACCACGCTTACCAGGACAGCGGTTTCGAGGTCATCGGCGTGCACACCCCCGAATACGCCTTCGAAAAAGTGACAGGGAATGTCGCCCAAGGCGCGGCGGATCTGGGCATCACGTATCCGATCGCACTTGACAACGGTTACTCCACGTGGACCAACTATCGCAACCGGTACTGGCCCGCCGAATATCTGATCGACGCCAGCGGCACGGTTCGCCACATCAAGCTCGGAGAAGGCGATTACGACGTCACCGAGAACTTGATCAGGCAACTGCTCACCGACGCCAAGCCCGGCGTCAAGCTTCCCAAAGCTGTAGACGCGACCGACACCACCCCGAAAGCCGGCCTCACACCTGAGACGTACTTCGCGGTTGGCAAAGTGGTCAACTACGGCGGCAGCGGCATATATGACGAAGGGTCGGCGACGTTTGATTATCCGCCGGCTTTGAAAGCCGATAGCTTTGCCTTGCGCGGGCCGTGGTCACTGGACTATCAGGGCGCGACGGCCGACGCCGACAACTCGGCCATCAAACTCAATTACCACGCCAAAAACGTCTACGTCGTTGCCGGCGGAACCGGGACCCTCACGGTTATCCGCAACGGAAAGTCAGTCACGCTGCCGATCGCCGGACCACCGACCTCCCACCAGATCGTCACCGCTGATCAGGTGACATCCGGAACGCTTGAGGTGCAGCCCAGCAGGGGATTGCAGTTGTTTTCCTTCACCTACGGCTAAATAAGTCAAGAATCCCTGTCGCGCCCAATCCGGCAAACGATCTGCTCCGAAGAAATGGTGTCGGGATTTCCGCGAGACGGTATGGAACGCCTCGGCATTTAATATCCGCATTTAACGAAGGAGCAAAAAACAATGAAAATGCGAAACAGAATTGCAACGACCAGTTTCGCGGCGGCCAGCATCGTCGGCCTGGCGGTGGCCGTCTCCCCAACCGCCGCAGCGAGCGATCTCGTTGGCCCGGGATGCTCGGATTACGCGGCAATGAATCCCAACGGCCCGGCTTCGGTGGACGGGATGTCGCAGGTCCCGGTCGCGGTGGCTGCCTCGAACAATCCGGAGTTGACAACGCTGACAGCGGCGCTTTCGGGCCATCTCAACCCGCAGGTGAATCTGGTCGACACCCTCAACAACGGTCAGTACACGGTATTCGCGCCGACTGACGCCGCCTTCAACAAGCTGCCTGCGTCCACGATCGACCAGCTCAAGACCAACGCGCCCATGCTGACCAGCATATTGACCTACCACGTGCTGCAGGGCCAATCGAGCCCGGCCAAGATCGTCGGCACCCACACGACCCTTCAGGGCGCGAGCTCGACGGTGACCGGCCAAGGTAACACTCTCAAGATCAACAATGCGGGCGTCGTCTGTGGCGGGGTGCCAACTGCAAACGCGACGGTGTACATGATCGACACCGTACTGATTCCTCCGACGTCGTAATCGGGCTGCTGACCCGTCACCCGGGTTCGGCGAACCGTCGCAGCGGTGCCGAGATCCACGTCAGCGCGATGTCCTCTCGGACTTCCTCGCGCCTCCGTCGATCTCGGTGCCCTGCCACTTCTGAAGCACTTCAAACGGCAAGAGCCCGCCTCAACGCCACAGACCCGCCCGGCACAGACCCGCCTATGCCAGAATATTCAGGCAGTGTGAGTCTCAGTTTCAGTCCCAACCAGAGGAGTCGTGGTGGCCAGTACCGAGGTGGAGCACTTTGCCGGCGTCGACCCCGCTGAGGTGCCGTCTGCAGCGTGGGGCTGGAGCAGAATCAACGTCCGCACTTGGCACGGCCTCGGGCTGTTCGTCTTCGTTTTCCTGCTCGCGATGCTGCGCGGCAATCACGTGGGCCACATCGAGGACTTTTTCCTGATCGGCTTTGCCGGCTTGGTGCTCTTCGCTCTCGTTCGCGACTTATGGGGCCGACGGCGCGGCTGGATCAGGTAGCTGTCGCACGGTTTCGTGTGCCGAACTCGCCCGATGGATGTTCACATCGCCGGAACCGCTGCGAACTTGCAGGGCGAAAGTCTCATCGCCTAGCTCAGGGCCGTCCGACGGCTGCAATTCATTAGTGACGGCACCAGATCCTGTGATGATGTCCAGCCGCGCGGCGGTTCCTTCGGCAATCCCGACGGTGACCGCGCCGCTGCTGGTCTGCGCCGATGCGGCGCCATAAACGGCCGCCGCGACGGTCACTGATCCCGAGGCGGTCCGAGACTTCACGTTGCCGCGCAGCCGGTCGACGGTCAGCGAGCCGCTGGCGGCTTTGAATTTCAGATCGCCGTCGAGATTTCCAATCGTTACGTTGCCGGACGCGGTCGCAACGGAGGCACCGCCTTCCGCGGCATGTACGGTAAACGATCCGGATGCGTTGGTGGCTTTGATCTTTCCCGTAACGGCATCGACTTCGACATCTCCGCTGGCCGATGCGAACCGGACATCGCTGAATTCACCTTCGGCGCGCATATCCGCAGATTCCAGCGACACATACAGCCTCGACCGTGTCGGCAGCGCGATTTCGAGGTCGATGGCGCCGCCCCGGAATAACGGTAGGCCTCGTTTGGCGCCGGTGACAGCCAGCTTGCCGTCATTGAATTCCACTCGGGTGTGCTCGGCCGCCCAGACGTCAGAACTACGCGATTCGTCGCGCGGGCGCACCTCGACGACGGTGTCGGTGCGGTCGGTTGCAACCAGGTGGACCGAACCATCGCCGGCTTGGATTCGAACCGAGATCGGATATTGGGTGTCAAACGTAGGCATCTTTTGTCCTTCATGTGGTGCATGTGGTGACGGGGGGTCACGGGGATGGCTTATTCAGCGCATCCAGCCGGTTACGCGACGGCTGGTAGTTCGGTTCGTTGAGCGGCCGGACTCGGCAGGACCGGCTCCTTGACTGGCCCCAGCCGCCGCACGGACCAGCCAGCTGTTCAGCGACGCCCCCTCGCGGCGGGCCGCCGCCTCGA
>JGI12631J13338_1000153_pt1 | contig 22298 bp, 23 predicted proteins | sample BlaSpr_A8_Ref_O1_FD_13338 | JGI IMG/M metagenome (IMG submission 13338) | reverse complement strand
CAGGCCGCGCGCCAGCTCAAACAAATCATGCCCCAGGTTCCGATCATCCTCTTCACCCAGCACGCCGGCTCCTCCGCCTGGGCCTTCGCCGACGTCCCCGTCGAGCTGATCCTCCCCAAAAGCGACGGCGCCCGCCTCATGCATCACATCCGCACCCTCATCCCCGTATAAAGTTTCGCTTCGGTTTTCGTTATCGCTTTCTCCCCGTGTCTCGTCATCCTGAGGAGCGCTTGTTCGCGACGAAGGACCTGCTTCAAATGTTTTTCTCCCTCGCTTCCTCCCGCCTGTCGCTTCGGTTCACCGACACAGCGGCGATGCGTGATAACATGCCGGTATTGTTGACGTAAAGGTACACACGACAAGGGAGAAATCATTGATAACTAAACGGGTCGTTTTGGTATTGGGTGCCGGAGCCAGTATGCCGTTTGGGTTTCCCTCCGGGCCCAAACTGAAAGCCGAAATCGTACGCCGCCTCGATTCGCCCAGCGATACGATGAAGGCGATAGCCAAGGAGCTAAGATTTAGCGAAGGCCATATATCGCAATTCCGTGACGCACTTAAGCACTCTGGAAAGCGGTCCGTTGACGCGTTCTTAGAACACCGCGATGAGTTTCTTGACATCGGAAAGGTAGCAACTGCCTGCGAACTTCTTTCCCACGAGTTTCGTGACGCACTCTTCGGACAAAACGGGAGCGATTGGTATGAATACTTCTTCAATAAGTTGAATACACGATTCGAAGAGTTTGATCAGAACCACGTCTCAGTGATTACTTTCAATTACGACCGTACACTCGAATATTACCTGGCGACAGCGCTCGAAAATTCCTACGGGAAAGAACGTAGGGTATGTTTTGAGATGCTCAATACAATCCCGATCGTACATCTTTACGGCCAGCTCGGTCCTTTGCCTCTAGAAGTGGCAAATGGAGCGGCTTTCGGCGCAGGCCTGAATCCTCGAACAGTGCGTGCTGCCGCTGACGGTATTCAAATCATTCACGAAGGAACTGTTTCAGAAAGATTCGAGCAGGCATATCAACTGCTTATGAGCGCGGAACTCATTTGTTTCGTGGGTTTTGGTTACGATGAGACAAATCTCAATCGTCTTTTGAAACGTCGACAGAACACATTGGTAAAGATCGTGGGCTCTGCTTTAGGCGTGACCCCTGGTGAAACTCAGGTTGTGCGGAACATATTTTTGAGGCACGGATACGGTCAAGTATCACTCGACTCGCAGAGCGGAGAGGCTCTGCGCTTTCTTCGCTATCACTGCCCATTCGATTAGCTAGGTCTCGACTCAAAGATCGAAGGATAGAGTTCATTGACGAACGCCGCGATTCAGATCGAGGCAGGGTGCTGGGAGGCGCATGGCCAAATGCTCGCGGCAAACGAACGTCTCGCGACGCTAGCTGTTCAGCCGAGTCAGCAGCGGCACAATGCCTTCTAATTTAGCCGCACACATTAGCTTTTCTGTTCGCAAATACTGTGTGACCACGCCAACCAAAGTGATGTTCGCCGTCCAGATGGGTGACTTCGAATCAGCGCCGCCCCAGACCGCAGAACCACTGAACCCACGTGGTTCGAGATCGTCGGCCCATCCGTATCCGAAGGCAAATTGTTTATGCGACAAATAACGGCTCAGGTCAGGTCGGCCGTTCAGTGCTGCGTCAAATTCGGCTCGATCCATCACTGCGCCAACTGCCTTCGTTCGCTGGTTTACTTGAATTGCGTTGTCTGATGGAAATCCTGCGATTTGTAAGGTGGATCTGTCAGGTATTTCGATGACCTTAATCAAATTCGCGTCGTACAGTTCTGCTGGAGCGGCAATTTCCTGTCCGTCGTCGAGTATGACAGCGGCGATATCGTAGGGAATGTCCTCGACGATCCTGATTATCTTAAGCGCTTGGCCCCCTAGTAACGGAGTCGGCCCGGCCGCAAACGCTCTGAGCGGCGCTTCGTGCAAGCTGCCGGGGGGCCGGAACGCGAACCGAAGACTCGAGGGCAGAGATCCCGCAATCACGTGACGCGCAGTCAAGATCAGACGTATATCCCTGTAGCGCACCAAAGTTCCCGTCCCAACGCCCTGCCCCGCGTCCGTCAAGATACCGACGCTTCGGGACATGATCGTCTCTGCGAACGCCCGATCTTCGAGTCTAGTTTTTTCGAACTCCGTCGGTTTAGCTTTATCCTCAATTAGCCACGGTTTTGTTTCGTGATCTGAGCCACTCATTCTTCCCCCTAGATCGCTTTGTCGGCTTACATCATCCTGCGGCGGATCTGTCGAACGGCCGTAATATTCAAATTGAACTACCGTGGCACTTTTTATATTTGAGTCCAGACCCGCAGGGACAAAGGTCGTTTCGCCCTATCCTTCGGGCGTCCACGAAGCCTTGGTCCCGCCCCGGATTGATCCTTCCTTTCGAGGCTGCCGAGATGCTCTTGAATTCGGCATTGAAGTCGCCTTGAGGGCCCGCAAACGACGCCAATACCGCTGCAACTTCGCTCTCCGGCAACTGGCACATTTGACTTATTTCAGAACACCTAAACACGAACCCGGGCAACATCGTCCATTCGTCCTGTGGCGACGACCGTAAGTTCTCAAGAGCCTCACCTAGCTTGTTGACTTGCAGGTCCTTAATGGCGGATGGCCAACTTGAACTGACACCCACTCTTCCGCCGCAACTCGCAATTCCCTGCCGCCCGCAAATCTGCGTACACCTTGGCGACGATTCCGGCTGCGAACTCCGGATTCGCGCCGCGCAAAGCCAAATTTCTAATCGACACTTCGCGCAATCTGAAAACGGCTTTAACTTCCACAAAACAAAGGGCGGACGTGAAATCAGATCGACACTAAATCCCGCGGGGGGCGGGCGTTTTTCGCGCGCAACGGCCGCCGTGGCGGAATTCCGATCGCCACGTGGGGCGAGGCCACGGAATGCCGAATTTCTAATCCGCTACCAGCAATTAGAAATTCACGTAAGTCATAGACAACATGAGGCCAACTCAAATTCTAATCCGCAAATTCAACGGTTTTGGCCACGCGGTTTTGCCGCATTTGTCGCGCACGGGCGCGCAAAGGCAGAGGCCCACTGGCGCGCAATGGCGGAGCGGCGATCTTGCGCGCGTGCTGAAAACTTCGGGAGATACGGTATAATCTAAAGGCGATGCTATCGATTAACAACGTTACGATGCGCTATGGGCCGCGGGTCCTCTTCGAGGACGTCTCCACCACCTTCTTTGCTGGCCGCCGCTATGGCATTACCGGGCCGAATGGCGCGGGCAAATCGACCTTGATGAAAATTTTGACCGGCGAGATCGAGCCCACCAAGGGCGACGTCACCCGGCCCAAGAAGCTGGGCATTTTGTCCCAGGACCAGTTTGCCTTCGACGATAAGCGCGTGATCGACACGGTAATCATGGGCAACCGCCCGCTGTGGAAGGCGCTGCAGGAGCGCGAAACTCTCTACAACAAGCCGCACGACGAGCTGACCGATGCCGACGGCATGCGCCTGGGCGAGCTTGAAGGCATCGTCGGCGAAAATGACGGCTACACCGCGGAAACCGACGCGGCCGTGCTGCTCGACGGGCTCGGCATTGACGAGCCGCTGCACGAGCGCATGATGAGCGAGTTGCAGGGCGGGCAGAAAGTCCGCGTGCTGCTGGCCCAGGCTCTCTTCGGCCATCCGCAAGTCCTGCTGCTGGACGAGCCCACCAACAACCTGGACCTCGATTCGGTGCACTGGCTCCAGGATTATTTGAATGAATATGACGGCGTGCTGATTGTGATCTCCCACGACCGGCACTTTTTGAACAGCGTCTGCACCTACACCGCGGACATCGATTACCAGACGGTGATCATGTACAACGGCGGGTACGACGACATGGTGGTGGCCAAGACCTCGGTGCGCGCGCGGGTGGAAAGCGAGAATGAGCAGCGCGAGAAGAAAATCGCCCACTTGCAGGATTTTATCGCCCGCTTTTCAGCCGGCACCCGGTCGGCCCAGGCCACTTCGCGCAAGAAAGAAGTCGAGCGCTTGCAGACCACCGAGCTGGCGCGGTCGAACATCGCCCGGCCCTACATTCGGTTTCAGGTAGAGCAAAATTCGGGCAAGCATCCGCTGGACATCAAGAGCGTGGCCAAGTCCTACAACGGCGTGAAGGTCTGGCCGAATTTCTCCGCGGCCGTGGACCGCAACGAGAAAATCGCCTTGATGGGGCGCAACGGCACCGGCAAGACCACTTTGCTCAAGTGCCTGATGAAAACCGCGCCCGGATACATTGATGATGCGGAGCGCGAGTTCCCGGTCGACGGCGGCCAGGTGATCTGGGGCCACAACGCGGCCTGCGGATATTTTGCCCAGGACCACGCCGAATCGATCAAGCACGGAATGAATACCATCGAGTGGCTCCATCAATTCAAGCCGCAAGCCACCCAGGAAGAGCTGCGCGGCGTGTTGGGCCAGATGCTTTTCACCGGCGAAGAGGCCACCAAGCAGACCAGCGCGTTGAGCGGCGGCGAGACCGCCCGTTTGATTTTCTGCCGGCTGATGCTGCAGAAACCGAATGTCCTGGTGCTGGACGAGCCGACCAACCACTTGGATTTGGAATCGATCAACGCGCTGAACATCGCGCTGCAGAAATATGACGGCACCGTGCTGCTGGTCACCCACGACCACGACGTGATCGACGAAGTGGCCACCCGCATCTGGAACTTCGAAGCCGGCCAGAAAATCGAAGACTTCAAAGGCCCCTACAGCGAATTCGTCGCCGCCGCCGAAGAAAAAGCCTCGTAGCGCTTTTCAACTTCACCGAATATTAAAAAGCACGGCGTCACGGGGGCGGCGGCGCCGTGCTTTTTTGCTGTGGGGCAGGATTTTTACAGTGAATTCAGAAACGCCTCCAGCTGGGATTTTTCTTCGGTGGTGAGATTCATCTGGAAGCGCTGGTTGTAGAAGTTGAGGAGCTGGTCGAGGTTTTGCGCGGCTCCGTTGTGGAAGTACGGCGCGCGGGCCGCGAGCCCGCGCAGCACCGGCCCCTTCACCCGATCGACGTCGCTGCACATCCCCGTCACTAATCCCTTCCCCGGATCCGTCGTATAAATCACATAAGGTGGCGCTGGCGCTCCTGAGACGCCAGCATTTCCTGTAGGTGGCGCGAACGGATCCGGGCAGCCGGTGATTGCGTACACCGGAAGATCGGGTATATCAAGTTGGGCGATCCCGGCCGCGATGATCGGGTCGGTTTCATTCGCGGGCGAATGGACCGTGCCGATATCGAGCGGGAGCGGCAGCGAGTGGTCGCCGGCGTTGGGCGCGTCGTGGCAAGTGGTGCAGGTGCCCATGAACGGCGCGACCGGGACGACGCCAAGGGCGGCGTTGTCGTTGAGCCCGCGCACGCTGGAGATGGTGAGCGCGCGGGTGTTGAAGAGCTTTTCGCCGGCGGCGATTTGCGCGCGCTGGGCGTTCAAGTAATTCTGCAGCGGATTCCACGACGACGGCAGATTTTCCCAGGCTTGGAACATGGTGAAGACGGCGGCGGGATTGAACGTGCCGCCTTCGGGATCGTGGCCCAGCGAATCGTTGGTGCCGGGATAGTAAAAAGGCACCTGCTGGGAAAGATTCAACGCGCCACCGAGCGCGCCGTCCTGATTCAGCGCGCCGGCGTGGTCGTCGGCGATCTGCGCGGAGTTCAAACCCAATTCGAAATTCACGATGTCGGCTTGTTGCGCGGCGGTGGGCGGATTCGCGGCTTGCGCGTGAATCAGCGTCGCGTCCATGGCCTGGTGCTGCAAGTCGAAATTCAAGCTAGCCATGAACGTTGCAGGCGTGGCCAGGGACTGAATGGTTTCCCGGCCGTCAAACATGATGGTGCTGAGGAATTTCAGGTTGGTCGTCGGCAGCGGGCGGCGGTAGACCGAAACAATTTGCGCACCGGTGTCATCCGTGACGATGGCGCAGCCGTAAGGATCGTGCACGGCTTTGATGGTGAATTGCGGGGTGGACGGCAAAGTGATCGGAATCCGAATCAGCCCGTGGCCGAGCAGCAGGCTATGGTCGGCAGGATTTCGTGGCGAACCGCTGGGACAATTGGCGCCATCAATTGCGGCGAAAAGTGGATCGGTGCCGCGGGAAGTGATGTAGCGAATGCGGACGTTGTCCGCGCGCAGACCCATCGCGTCGCTGGCTTGATGACACGTGCCGCAGGTGCGGCCGTTGGTGCCCAGGCTCTGGAAAAACGCGCCATCTTCATGGATCGGGCCGGTGGCGTTGAAGGTCGAAACCAAGCCGGTGGCGTCGAGAAATGGAAACAGATTGGGAATCACGATCACGCCGGCGGATACAGCCCCAGCCGCGACCAAGACCATGGCGACTGCGGTCCATTTACGCTTTCCGGACCTGATCAGAGACTCTACGAGTGTCTTTCCTTTCACGGGCACACCATCCTTAGAGACAGATCTTTTTCGAACCTAGGCGCCAAGGCGAGCCGGCGGTATAGCCGGAGTCGCGTCCCAACCGCTTTCGATGACGAACGGAAAACTTGTGGCTCGTTGATAGAGCATGCGGGGAGAATCGTCAATGCCGGGGCGGTGAAGAAAGAATGGAATTGTGGTGAAGGCCCATGCCACTGATATGGAAAGGTTTAGAGGTCACATTTCGGGCGGATGGCCGGCGGATCAGGTGCCTTTCGTTGACCTGTCCCGAATTGCACCTTGCGCGGACTGCGGGCGACGGGCGAGAATCTGACAACCCTGCAGCTTGTCGAGGCCATGGAACCAACCTCCACAGTTTTCCGGTTTGGTGACTACGAATCGCGTTCACGGACGCGCGAGCTGTACGTGCGCGGGTCGAAGCTGAAAATACGCCCGCAGCCCTTGCGGGTGCTGAATTTGCTGCTGAGCCGAGCGGGCGACGTGGTGACCCGTGAAGAGTTGCGCGCCGAATTATGGTCTTCGGAAATTTTCGTCGATTTCGAACATGTCCTGAACACTTCGATCAAAGAAATTCGCGCGGTGCTGAACGATTCGGCCACGGAACCGCGGTACATCGAGACGCTGCCCAAGCTGGGCTACCGCTTCATCGCGCCGGTGGAGAAAATCGAGCCGGCGGCGGATGCCTCGGCCCCGAACTGGGGGCAGCAAGCGGCTAATCCGGCGGACGCGGCGAATTCCGCCGCGGGTTCCCTGCTCTCGGCTCCCGAAAACACTGTTGCTGAATATTCAGCCGCGGACGAAGATGCGGCGCGGGCGATTCCGGCGGACGCGTCTCGTTCGCGGTACGCGATCGCGGCGATCGTAATCGCGGTGCTCGCGCTTGGCGGCGCGTTCGCCGCGTATCGGGCTACGCACGCGCACCCGCATTCGAAGGCGCCGCTCGCGAGCACCGCGGAACCGGCGATGATCGCGGTGCTGCCCTTCAAGAACATGACCGGCGACGCGAAGCAGGATTATTTCAGCGACGGGATGACCGAAGAAATGATCGCGCAGCTGGGGCAGGAAAATCCGCAACGGCTGGGCGTGATCGCGCGAACCTCGGTGATGCACTACCAGAACAGCAGCGAGCCGCTGGAGCAAATCGCGCGCGAGCTGGGCGTGCAATACGTGCTGGAAGGCAGCGTGCGGCGCGACGCGGACAAAGTGCGGATTACGGCGCAGCTGATCCGGGTGTCCGATCAGACGCATATTTTGTCGCGGGAGTACGACCGCGAACTGCACAGCGTGCTGGCAGTGCAAGGCGAAATTGCGCAGGAAATTTCAGATGAAATTCAAACTGCGCTGGGGCAACCCACGACGAGCGCGGCGCGCCCGGCGGCGGCTGCCGCAGTGGCGGGAACGGCCAACGTAAAATCATTCGAAGCCTACGACGATTATCTGAAAGGCCGGTATTTCTGGAACAAGCGCACCGGCCCGGGGTTTCAGGAAGCAGCACGACAATTCCAGCAATCGATCGATAAGGATCCCGGCTACGCGCGTTCGTACGCCGGGCTGGCCGATACCTACGCGGTGATGGCGGAATATTACGTCGAGCCTCCGGACCAACTGATTCCGAAGGCGCGGGCGGCGGCGCTGAAGGCTTTGAGCCTGGACGAGCGCTCGGCCGAGGCGCACGCCTCGCTGGCGCTGATCGCGCAAAATTACGATTGGGACTGGCAAACCGCGGACCAGGAATTCCGCCGGGCCATTGAACTGGATCCGAACTACGCGACCGGACACCACTGGTACGCCGAACACCTCGCGTTTGAAGGGCGTTTTGACGAAGCCTTCGCCGAAATGCAGCACGCCCTCCAGCTCGATCCGCTGTCGTTAATCATGAAAGCCGATCTGGGAGTTTTTTATTATTTCGCGCGGCAATACGACCGGGCCATCGCCCAGCTACACGAAGTGATAGAGATGGAACCGAATTTTTCGCGGGCGCACATGATTGTGTTTCCATACCTGGAAACCGGGCGGGCGGACGAGGCGCTGGCCGATATCGAAGCGCGGAAGAAAGCCGGAGTGAATTTTTGGCTGTTGTCAACGGAAGGGCAGGTGTACGCCCGGACCAACCGAATAGAGCTGGCGCAGCGTGCGCTGGAAGAAGCAAAAAAGTCGGCGCCGAAAGAATCGACTGACCCGATGGCCTTCGTGGGCGCGTACGTGGCGTTGAAGGACGACAATCGGGCGATCTCCTACCTGAATGAAGCGGTGGCGAAACATTCGCCGGGGCTGACATCGTTGAAAGTGGATCCCATGTTCGACCCGTTACGGAGCGATGCGCGGTTTCAGGCGATTTTGTCGCGGGTGGGATTGGGGCGATAACGGCGCACGGACGATTGTTGCAACGATTCGCTAGCCGATGCGGGCTAGACCTTCGCGGTAGTAGTCTTTCCAGTCTTGGGGGAGAGCTGGGATTTGAATCATTTTTTGGATTAGGGCGAGGTCGTCGGGGGTGAGGGATTTGGCGGTGAAGATGCGGTTGAACTCGGCGATGGAGATGCCGTGGGGATCGCGGCTTACTAATTTTATTTCGTCCCCGACGGCGACTTCGCCGGGCTGAGTGACGGACAGGTAGAAACCACTGCGGCCGCTGGTGAGAAAACGTTTGACCATCAGGTCGTCGTCGAAGCGGACATTGAGTTTGTAGCAGGGTTGGCGCGGTTGGGTCACCGTTACTTCGGCGGTTCCTACGGAATATTTATCGCCGATGAAAACCTCGGTCTCGAGCATCCCTTCGGTGGTGAAATTTTCGCCGAAGACGCCGAGAGGCAGGGCGCGGCCGGGTAGCGCTTTTTTCCAATACTTATAGTGTTCGTGCGGGTAGGCGTAGACGGCCTTGTAGGGGCCGCCGTGAACGGTGAGGTCCGCCTGGCGATCGCCATCGAGATTCAGGCGGCGGAGCGTGACGCGGCCTTCGACCGGTTGTTTGAAGATGCCGGTGACGATGGAGCCGCCGTGGACCGGGACTTCGCGCGGGACGCCAACGTTGAGGGAGAGGATTTTCATGTGCGTGCGATGCGCGCCCATTTTAGCGGAAGCTGCCGGGCCGATTCACTATTGGATGCGGGAGCGGGCGAAACGACTGCGGGTTAGGGACGGGATGCGTCGCGTACGGCCTGGATTCGGCGCGAGCGGTGAGATCGAAGAGACATTCTTCGTCGCTCAGCTCCTCAGGATGACGGCTTAGAACCAAAGGCAACGGCTGCCCAGCTGAAGCTGGCCGCTACAGGCGCAAGTACTTTTCGGCTGACGAGGCTTCGGCTGGGAATTTTTTGGCGTGGCGGCAAAGCGCTGGCAGGGCCACCGCGATCCAAACGTTCTTGGCGGATTATTTTGGAGTGGTGGGCCAGAGTGTGGCTAGGTGGGTTGCTGGGAGCGTGATCTGATCGCCGGCTTGCGGGCCGGTGATTGCGATGGCGTCGACGCTCTCGTTGGCGCTGGCCCGGACGTCGATGCTGGAAATTTTCTTCCAGGTTGGCGGGACTTCGGTGGCGAAGATCGCGTAGCTCGCGGTTGCGTGGCCGGCCGCGGGGACGCGGCCGACAGCCGGCGTGCTGAAGAGCGGGCCGGAATTGATGGCGTGTTGCAGGCCGAGGGGCAGCGGCGTGTTGCCGAATTCGAGGCCGCGGGCTTGGGTGGTGCCGTGCCAGGGGGCGTCGGCGCGGGAGCAATTTTCTTCCCAGATGGCGGCCCAGGGAAAATCGGCGCGGCGGAAAATATATCCGGCGATTAGGCCGAGTTTCCAATTCAAAACTGCAACATAGGTGAAGGGCGAATCTGGCGCACCGCCTCCCAATAGAGTTGTCGCTACGAATCCACTTCCCTTGCGGGCGAACGGCTGCGAAATATCGTGCGTGCCGCCGTCGTAGGCGGGGGCGTGGGGCCAGGTGAATTCCTGATCGGTGGCGAGGGCGCAGTGGCCGCCGTAATCGTCGGGCGAAGTTTTGGATTGGGTGCCGGGGATGGCGACGATGCTTTCGGTTTCTTTCAAGAATGGTGGGCCGAAAGTGGCGTGCTGGACCCACTGAAAATAGCGGTCGCGACTATTTTTGTTGGCGACGGTTTCGGTGACGTAGGCGACAGATTCGTTTTCGCGCAGGGTGATGTCGCGTTGTACCGTGAGGGCGGCGCTGGGGACGCGGACGCGCATGCTGAGTTGCGCTGCGCCGTCGCGCACGGATTTTTTGGTGAGGAGCCAGCGGCGGGTGCCGGCTTCGCCGTGCAGCGGGAGGCCGAGGGATTCTTCGGCGGGCGAGGGCGCGCCGAAATAATCGAGGCAGAGGGCGTGGCCAGTGTAGCCGGAGAGCATTTGCGCGACCGCGCCGCCGCCGTAGCGGGCGCCGTGTTTTTTTTCGGAGTAGCGGTGGGGCTCGATGATGGGCCAGGGCGATTCCCAGACGAGATTTTGATTCGCGGCGGCGCCGGTGCGGCGGGACAGCGTGGCGAGTAGGCCGCCGCCGGCGAGCCAGTGCATTTCGATGTTGCGGTTGGCGAGTCGCCAACCGGAGCGGCCGCGTAGGCGGATGGCGCGACATTCGAGTGTGTTTTTTTTGGTGGAAGACATTTTGAAAGCCGCGCATGGATTTGCGGCTGCGCGCATTGTACATCGTAAATTTAATGATGGCTTTGTAATGCAAATGACGCGGGGAGATTGTGTGCGTGCACACCAATACGTCGCCCGACCCGAAGTATCGGGCGACGTTTGGTGGAGAGGCTTGCGTGGCGCAGGCTAGTTGTCGAAAACCTTCTCGATCTGGCCGGCCTTCTTTTGGACCTTTCCGGCGACTTTCTCGTCGGTTCCTTCATCTTGCAGGCGAGGATTGTTGGTGGTCTTGCCGACTTGCTCTTTCACTTTGCCTTTTACTTCGTGCAGCGTTCCTTGGGCTTGGTCTTTAGTGCTGTTCTTCATGGGAGCCTCCAAAAACGGCGAATGTAAATCTTGGCAATTTTGCGCCGCGAGGCGCGCTGGCTCCATACCAAGGTTGCCCGAAGACGGGGTGAGAAAATACTTAGAGGGTCCGGAGAATTTGCCCCAAGGAACGGTAATGAAGTGTTACTGCGTTAGCTTGGGTCCGGGCGTGGGCGGATGCGGGCGATTCCTGTGATTAGGAGCGCCATTGTGGCTGACGCGACCCAGAGGAACAGGTGCGGTGCGTATTTATATGAAGCGAATACCATCAGCAAGCTAAACGTCCAGAGAGCGAGGAGAGCGAAGCCTATGACCATCGCACTTTTGTGCGCTGGATAACTGATTTTGTAACCCGCCCACCAAAGAGCGCCGCCAATGGGGAAAATGAACGAAGCCGTTATTCCGCCTCCGAATTCCGACATAAATAACGCTCCGTTACCGAACCACCAGGCAATCACGAAAAGAAATATGGCCAGCGAGGCTTGGAGTTTCGGATTTTGCAGGATCGCCGGGACCGGCACGGTTTCTCCTTCGTCTATCGAGTATCCGGTGTATTCCGCCGCTGAACCTAAAGTCAATCCAGACGCGATGTCCTAAGTATTAAGCTGAATAAAGAGAAACATTGCGCCACAAACCTGGAGAGCGAAATCCCATCGTGACTCCTGTCGATGCGGCGAGAAATTTCCCACCCTTCCCCGGGGCGGGAAGGATGGGGGTACCCGGAAAACCGACGGCTTCGAGCGTGTTATGGCGAAATAATAACGAAGATGTACTGAGCCGACGGACTTTCGCTTTTTCTTTCCCTTAACGCTGGCGGCATACCGCGATTTCTTGATTCCGGATTTGGAAAATGTTGCATAGAATCTCGGTACTACTGCTGTTGAGACCTGCCGGCATTCTGTGGAGGCGCACCGTGGCTGCATCGTGGAAGGGATTTCTGACGTTTGGAATGATTTCGATTCCCATTGAGCTGTCGCCGGCGGCGCGCTCGGAGCGGATCAGTTTCAATCAGCTCCATTCCGTATGTCATTCGCGGCTGAAGCAGCCCTTGTACTGCCCGACTTGCGAGAAATTCGTGGAGCGCTCGGAAATCGAGAAGGGCTACGAATACGAGAAGGATCAATATTTGCTGTTCAAGCAGGAAGAGCTGGACGAGATCGAGCCGGATTCGGCGCAGGCCATGGAGATTTTGAGTTTCGTGAAGGCCGCGGAGATTGATCCGGTGTATTTCGATGCGTCGTATTACGCCAAGCCGGCCGAGGCCGGAGTGCGCGCCTACAATTTGTTGCTGGACGCGATGCGCAAGACCGGTTACGCCGGGATCGCGAAAGTCACCATGCACAACCGCGAAAATATCGTGATCATTCGCGCGCGGGAGAACGGCATGACGTTGCACACCATGTTCTACAACAACGAAATTCGCGCGGCGGCCGAAGCTTCGGCGCCGAACAAGGCCGAAGTGAAGGAAGCCGAATCGAAGCTGGCCATGCAGCTGATTGAAAGCCTAGCGGCGCCGTTCGAACCGTCGCAATATTCGGACGCGTACCAGGCGGAGCTGGAAAAATTGATCGAAGCGAAGGCGCATGGCAAGAAAATGACGGTGATGCCGAAGACCAAGCGCGCGCCGGTGGTGGATTTGATGTCGGCGCTGCAGCAGAGTTTGAAGGCGAAGGCGTCGGGGCAGAAGAATTTGCTGCGGTCGGTGCCGAAATCTTTGGAGAAAGAAAAGAAATCACGGAAGGCCAGCTGAGATCATTTCTGTAGATGGACTTCAAGATTTAGTTCCGCGCTAGACATTCGTTCGGTAGTTCCTCGTATTGATCCGCGCAAAACTGTCGCGGGTGAGATTCCTCGCTTCGCTCAGAATGACGACGCGGCTAAAAATGCCGCCTTACATATTTCCCTTTCAACGCTGCTTGTGAGTGGTGCAGGGTTCGGTTAGGATTTCGCGCATGGCGAATGTTACGAAGGCTGATTACGGGATTGATGCGCCGCACGTGATTCGGAATTTGTTTTTGGTGGGGTTGGGTGTGTTGGCGCTGTGCCTGTTGGTGCATCAGTTCACCGTGGGGCGCGTGACGTTCGTGCTGTACCCGAATTTATTCTGGACCGCGGGCTCGTTCGCGCTGGGCGGCGTATTGATGCTGCTGTATTCGAAGGTAGGGAAATTCCGGCACCGCGACCGGATGTTGGCGCAGATTCCGTGGACCGGCGGCGAGCGGGTTTTGGATGTGGGGACCGGGCGCGGGTTGTTGTTGATTGGCGCGGCGAAGAAATTGACGAATGGAAAAGCCACCGGGCTGGACATCTGGAACCAGGAAGATCTGACCGGAAATAATTTGCAGAATCTAGAAAAGAATATCGCAGCCGAAGGCGTCGGCGCGAAGACGAATGTGGTGAATGAAGATGTGCAGAAGATGACTTTTCCGGATGCGACGTTTGACGTGATCGTTTCGCTGGCTTGTTTGCACAACATTTATAATGTGCCGGGACGGGCAGAGGCTTGCCGGCAGATAGCGCGGGTGTTGAAGCCGGGAGGCGTGGCGGTGATTTCGGATTTTCGGGATATTGACGAGTATATGGGCGCGTTTACGCAGGCCGGGTTGGATGTGCGGAAACTTCCTTTGGGGTTTGCTACTTTTCCGCCGATGCGGATTTTGATCGCACGGAAGGCGAGGGGCTGATTCGCTTGCGCGTGTTGGTTGACTTCGATGGCGATTTCCTCGTGGTGATCTGCGCAACATTTTGATGTCGACGTGCAGAATCGGCGCGTCTCTGTCGGGATGACAACGTGAACCGAAGCGTAAAGGAAAAAGCGGCGATTCGCGAAATTATGGGGTCAGGGTTTGGCGGAAGACGAAGGCGACGATTAGGCGGCCAGTGGCGGGGACGTTGTGATCGCTCGCGGCGCTGAATTGCCAGGTTTTTACGGCGGCGATGGCTGGGGCGGTTAACGAGGCGACTCGTTTCACGGGGCGCACGCTGGCTACGTTGCCGGATTTGTCGATGGTGACGTCGAGGATCACGGTGCCCTGCCCGACGCTATTGGCGGGATAAGCGGCGAAAGATGCGGCGGTGATTTGCGGCGGAACGTAGCGGTCGACGGTCGGCGGCGCTTGCGGCGGGGCCAGAGCCATGCCGCCGTTGGGCGCGGTGGTGAGTTGGTTAGGTTGAAAGACAACGTTGACCGAGAGCGTCGACGGAATGGGGCTGCCTTTGTAGGACGCCGGCGTGAAGGTCCAGGTCTTCACCGTGTCCTGCACCGCGCTGGTGAGCGAGGGGACGTCGCGCTGGACTTCGACGTTTTGGATTTTGCCGGAGGCATCGAGGCTGAGCGAAAGGGTGACCACGCCGACGGCGATGCTGTTCGGCGGAAACGGAATGTCGGTGGCGGAGGCAATGTCCGCGGCGGTGAATTTTACGGACTTGGTTTGGGCGGAAGTGGCAGCGGGAGTTGTGGAAAAGGTGGTTAGGACAGCGGCCAGGAGCGCGGTGGTGAGGATGTTTTTCATTCTTTTTGTGGCTCCCGGTGGCGTCGGCTAAAGCTGAGGCGCTATTTTATATTCGGAGTGGGGATTTGGGCTACTGGCAAATGGTTTACGTACTGCGGAAGTTCAGGAGCTCCCGCGCCGATGGCGTTGGTTTGTGGAGCATGCAGTGAGCGAGGAACGCGGAGCGCCTAAACCCGCACCCTTCGCTGAGAAACGCGAAGAGCGCGGCACCCGGAAAAGCGAATTGGTAAGTGGCGAGTAGGCAACGATGGATCGCTTGAACCCTGAGTCGTGGTGGGGTCATCCAATTTGAGGCTGGGCAAGTCGGCATACTTCTGCGACAAATTCTGCAAACATTTAGGAGAAATTCATGAGCGATGCGGCGAAGGTGGCGTTTATTACCGGGGGGAACCGGGGGTTGGGACTCGAGACGGCGCGGCTTTTGGGTAAGCAAGGAATTACGGTGATTTTGGGGTCGCGCGAATTGAAGAAGGGCGAAGAGGCGGCGGCGAAATTGCGCGGCGAAGGCGCGAAGTCGGTGGAGGCGGTGCGGTTCGACGTGACCAAGCCGGCGGACCACAAAGAAATTTACGATTACATCGCTAAGAAATACGGGAAGCTGGACATTTTGGTGAACAACGCGGGAGTGATGGACGAGGGCGTGAAGCGGGACCCGAGCAAACCCTTCAACAGCGTGATTACGGTGAGCCAGGAAAATCTGCGGAAGACTTTTGAGACGAACTTTTTTCAGTTGATCGATCTGACCACGACTTTGCTGCCGTTGATTCGCAAATCGCCGGCCGGGCGCATCGTGAATCTGTCGAGCGTGCTGGGTTCGCTGACGCTGCATTCCGACCCGAAGTCGCCGATCTACGACAAGAAAAACTTTGCGTACGACGCGTCGAAGACGGCGTTGAACGCGTACACCGTGCACCTGGCGCAGGAATTGCGCGACACGCCGATCAAAGTGAATTCGGCGCATCCGGGCTGGGTGAAGACGGAGATGGGCGGAGACAGTGCGCCGATGGAATTGAGCGAAGGCGGGAAGACCAGCGCGCAGTTGGCGACTTTGCCGGCGGACGGGCCGAGCGGTGGATTTTTCCATATGGGGCAGCTGCTGCCCTGGTAGTTTTTGGGCGATGTGAAGTTGGCGCGTCGCGGAGGATCGTGGATGGCGCAATTCTGGACGGAATACATCTGTCTCCAATATTCGGATCTGGACGCGGCGAAGCGGTGGTGGATCGCGACCTTCGGCTGCAAGCAGGTTCCTTTGCCGGACTGGGACAATCCGCTGCCATCGGACCTAGCGATGACGCTTCCGGGGAGTGCAGAAGCGTCCATCCTGCTCAGCGATCGCGGCGAGGCGCTGAAATCCGGAAATCCACCGGTGGACAAACACCAGATGATGTTTTGCAAAAATCTGCAGAAGGCCCGGGAATATCTTGGCGGTCGGGGAGCGGCGGTGGGTGCGATACAGAATCAGTACGGCAGTGAGTTCTTTGAGGTTCGCGACAACGAGGAGAATTCGTTTCAGGTCTGCGAGGAGACTTAGCGCGGAGTGGACTGGAGTCTGCGGCGGCGCTTCGCGCTGATTGTCAAAACAGGAGAAACGAATTTTGAAGGTGAAAATACCTGCGGGAACATTTGGGGCTTATCTGTTTGATTGTGACGGCACCGTGGTGGATTCGATGCCGTTGCATTATTTGGCGTGGAAGCAGGCCTTGGGGGAATGGCATTGCGATTTCAGCGAAGAGGTTTTCTATGCCTGGGGCGGGTTGCCGGTGGCCGAGGTAATTTCGCGGTTGAATGTGGAGCATGGTTTGAAGATGCCGGTGGCGGCGGTGGAAGTGCGCAAAGAAAATTTGTATTACGACAATATTTCGCGGCTGCAAGTGGTGCCGGAAGTGGTGGAGCATATTGAGGCGATGTACGGGAAGATTCCGTTCGCGGTGGTTTCGGGCAGCACGCGGGAGTCGGTGGTGAAGTCGCTGGAGGCGGTAGGGCTACTCGACAAATTCGACACTTTGGTTTGCGCCGGGGACTACGCGAAAAGCAAGCCGGACCCGGAACCGTTTTTGCTGGCGGCGTCGCGGCTGGGCGTCGCGGCGGCGGCGTGTTTGGTATTTGAAGATACGGATATGGGCATACAAGCGGCGACCGCCGCCGGGATGGCGTCGGTGAAAGTTCCCTCCCCCATGGAACGCGCGCTGACGAAATAACCGCTTACCCGTAAGACTACAGCATCTGGAAATGTCAGTACCCTCTCGGTAATTTCTCACGTCACATACTCTGAAACTCCAATGCCCGAGAGGACGCGCGGTGTCGGGTGTCCTCCGAGAGGGGTAAAAATGAAGACCGCTCTGCTGTTCCTGTTGCTCGCGTCGCCGGCCTACGCTCAAACCCAGGAGGCGGTAAATGCCGCGTTGTTTGCGTGCGGACCAGCCAACGTGAAATTCGACGTCAAAGAATCCGCGCCACAACCGGAATCCGCGATCGAACCGGGCAAGGCTCTGGTCTACGTGATTGAAGATATGGGGCAAGCGGCGGAAGAGTGCGTGGGCGGATGTATCACGATCCGGATGGGCGTGGATGGCGAGTGGGTCGGCGCCAACCAGGGCAATACCCATTTTTCGTTTTCAGTTTCACCGGGAGAACATCACCTCTGCTCGAATTGGCAATCGAGCCTTTCGTCGCGATCTTCTTTCTACTCGCTGGCGAATTTCGCGGCGGAGGCGGGGAAAATCTATTATTTCCGGGCGCGCATCTGGCAAGGCGCACGAATCTCGTGGCTGGATCTCGACCCACTGAACAGCGACCAAGGACGCTATCTGGTCATTGCGTCTCCCCTGGCGGTTTCTCACGCCAAGAAATGACTTTTCGTTTCGGGCTAGACTTGCGGCGGTAATTTTTCCGGCGTGGGAGGCGGCGCGCTGCGCAGCGAGCGCACATGCATCCAACCGGCGATCGCGGCGACGAGCATGGCTACGAGGCCGGCGAGCCGTCCCCAGGCGCGCGGATCACCGATGCGCAGAATGGCGTTGGGGACGAGGAACACCCCGGCGGTGACGAGGAAGGCGGTAACCATGCGCAGAAGAGTCTGGAATCTTTTGGGGCTTTTGGCGATCAGCCAAATGGCGACGACGAAAAAGATGACGGACGGCAGCGGATTCATGGCCGGTTGCTGCATGGCGGGCTCCTCGGGATTGCGGATGTAATTCTGATTCCGGGCCGCGCGCGACGAACGACACAAATCGGACGAGACGCGCCGGGCAGAGCGGAAATTATCACGATGGCGGGATTCTGTCGCGGCGGATTTACCCGGCGAGTACGGTGTATTGACAGACATTTCGGGCCAGCTTAGAGTTTCAAAGTCCCCAGAGGAGGCGGTATGCTGCCGAATCAGACGGCCCTTCCGGTTTCACGCTTCGCAATTTTAATCATAGCTGCATTTATTTCGTACGCTCCCCTTTCGTTCGCGCAGGAAGCCACGACCACCCAGGCTCCGCCGATGTACCGCGGGGTGCAAACGCACGTGGACGGCGTGTTCGTGACGCCGGTGCCGAACGAGCCGCTGACGGCGGTGGCGGAGGTGGAATCGACGCAGACTCTGGACGACGGGACGCCAGTGAGCAAGAAGACGTTCAATAATATTGCGCGCGATTCGCAGGGACGGATTTACAACGAGCGGCGGTCGATGGTTCCGGCGACGTCGAATGCCACGCCGGAACTGATGTCGTTTCATGTGTTCGATCCGACCACGCGGCTGAATACGTTTCTCGATCCGGAGACGCATCTGGCGCGCCAGTCGGTTTTTCCGGAACGCGCGACCACGCAGCCAGTGAGCCGCGCGCCTGGACCATCCCCAGTCGTCGCCGTGCGCAAGCAAAGTGGCGTTGAGGAACAGGATTTGGGCACGCAGAGTATGGAAGGCGTGGTGGTGCGCGGGACGCGAAAGATACGGACGATTTCGGCGTCGTCGAGCGGGACGGGCAAGGCGGTGGTGGTCACCGACGAGATTTGGTATTCGGAGGAGTTGAGTTTGAACATGCTGGTGAAGCATGACGATCCGCGGACCGGGCAGCAGACGGTGACGATTACGAAGGTGGAACGCAGCGAGCCGCCGGCGGAGACGTTTGAGATTCCGGCTGGGTATCGGGTGGTGGACGAAACGCCGGTGAGCAGGTAAGGCGCGTCGCGAGACGCGACGGGCGTAATTCGAGAAGAGTTCCCTCCTGGTTCGAGAACCGACCGACAATATTTAAAATCGAAGGGAGATCCTCGTCGGCGCGGCAAAATGCGCCGCACCTCTGTCGGGATGACAACGTAAGTCGCCCGGCGACGATGCGGAATCTAAACCCGCACCTTCGCTGAGCAGCGCGAAGCGTGCGGCACCCGGAAAGGCGGGGCGCGTGTTGCGAGAGGCACGCCAATTTGCGGCGTGGCTTTATTTCCTTAGCGCTGCTAGGCGGATTCGGCGAAGGGTTCGATGAATTCGGCCAGGCGCGGGTCGTAGAGCAGGTAGGCGCCGGGAGTGGTGCAGGCGAGCTTGACCAGGCGCCTTTTGGCTTGCTCCAGGCCGTCGACGGTTTCGACCCAGGTGGCGTCTTGGTCCGACGTTTTGCGGAAGATGTCGTAAGTGGCCTCGGGTTTCATGAGGCACGCTCCAGGATGGCGCTGCTGGGGGTGGCGCCGGTAAGCAGGTTTCATGTTGCGCTCCGGCTCCGCGCGGGGTCAAGAGTTAAAAATTCAGGTGAGACTGCGGGCGGTAGCCGCTCCCCGTCACGTCACGGCGGCGCAGGGCGGTCGGAATTTCGACGCAACTATTCAGCCAAATAGCAGGACGACACTGGCCACGCAACGCCACTTCAGTTCGAACTGCAAATTCCGCGGGATGTGACTACTTCCCGCGATTATTCCTTCCGGTACAGCAACTTGGACCTCCACTTACCCCGTTTCTGGTATGGCACGATTTCGCGCAACTGATACGCTCCGTGCGGAAATTGCGCCGGCTTCCGGCTGCGCGCCAATGCACATCAACGCACATTGATGCACCTCAATGCGCGCCAATGCATATCGATACAATTTAAGGAGAAATTCATATGGCATCCCCAGTCAGGGCCGTCGCGCAGGAAACGCCGTGGCGCGCCGAAGGGCCCATTAAAAATGAGGCGTATTCGTCGGGAGTATCGTGGCCCGCGGTTTTTGCGGGTGCGTTTGCGGCGGCCGCGCTGTCGCTGATCTTGCTCGCGCTCGGCACCGGACTTGGTTTCTCGGCGGTGTCACCATGGGCGAATAGCGGCGCGTCGGCGCCGGCGATGGGAGGCGCGGCGATTGTCTGGTTGATCCTGATGCAAATCATCGCGTGGAGCATGGGCGGATATCTGGCGGGGCGGCTGCGCACCAAGTGGACCGCGATTCACACCGATGAAGTTTATTTTCGCGATACGGCGCATGGCTTTCTAGTGTGGGGCGTGGGCACGGTGCTGACCGCGGCGTTTCTGGCTTCGGCCGCGGCCGCCATGATTGGCGGAGTCGCCCGCGGTGGCGCGAGCGCGGCGGGAACGACCGCGGGAGTTTCCGCCGCGGAAGGTGCGGCGCGGACGACGGACCCCAGCACTTACTTTATCGATGCGCTGTTGCGCACGCCGCCGCCGTCGACGACGGTGGAGCCGAACCAGGTGCTTTCGCCGACTGCCACGGTGCCACCCAGCGGGTCGGCGCAGTATGCTGCGGCGAACAGCACGGCGACGCGCGGCGAAGTGGCGACGATTTTTGCCAACGATCTGCGCCAGGGAAATTTGCCGCCAGAAGATAAGACGTATCTGGCGCAAGTGGTGGCGGCGCGGACTGGCGTTAGCGAATCCGATGCGGAGCAGCGCGTGACGAACACGTTCACGCAAATGCAGCAGGCGGCCGACGCCGCGCGGAGAGCCGTGGCGCACACTTCGTTGTGGATTTTTCTGGCGCTGCTGATCGGCGCGTTCTGCGCGAGTGTGGCGGCTACGTTTGGCGGGGCGCAGCGCGACCAGGTGGCAGTGCGGTAGCTGGGGGAAATCGCCGACGCACGGTGTGCGGCGGCCGAAGCATCCAAGGAGACTGACGATGCGTTACATTTTGCTGTGGTTTTTGGGCATACCCATACCGATCATTTTGTTGATCGCGCTGTTCAGCCGTTAGTAGAAATTAACCGCGTGAGGCGGCGCGCTTGGCGCTTGGCGCTTGGCGGCGCGGCCCGCGTTTAGGCGAAAAGCTAGCCGGAAATCCAAGTGCGGACTTCGTTGACGTAGCGTTGGGAATTGTAGTCGCCGGAATTTTGGGCGGCGACGCTGGCTTCGGCTAGCATTTGGCGGGCGCGTTCGGGATTTTCACGCTGGCGCGCGATGAGCGCGAGGCGCCCGGCACATTCGACCACGCCGGGCAGCACGTTGACCTGCGCGTAGAGATTTTTCGCTTCCTCCCACAGTTGATCGGCATCATCAACATTTCCGGCATCGTGTTGGAGCAGGGCCAGCGGGCGGAGCGCGTTCGCGAGTTCGAGTGGCGGAGTTTCGGGATGCGCGCGGTAAATCTGGAGCGCTTCGCGGAAGAGCGGTTCGGCTTCGGTGGGGCGTTTCGAGTCCTGGTGAATATCGCCGAGGTGGCGGAGGGCGTGGGCGAGTTTGAGCGCGTCGCCGCGATCGCGGTAGATGGTGGCGGCTTTCTTGTAGGCGCGGAGGGCGACTTCCCGGTCGCCCAGGTCGCGTTCGCTGCGGGCCCAGAGAGTGATGGCGCGCGCGGTGGCGGCGGAATCGTCGGCTTGTTCGGCGAGGGCCACGGCGGCGAGCGCGTCATGACGGGCGTCGGCGAGGCGCTTTTCGCGGCGGGCTTGTTCGGCGGAGGCGAGGAGTTTTTCGAGGGCTTCGGTCATCGGCGGCAGGATAGCACGGGTTTGGATGGCGAGTGTGCGATCGCCGCTGCGAAAGGACGGCGAAGCGCGTCGGAGGGATGCATCGGTGCGCGATTGCCGGATGCGGCGCGAAAATATGCATACTTGGTATTCTGAGTCTGAGATTGATGATGATTTTGGATACGGACCGGCTGAGTTTGCGGCGGTGGCGCGATGCGGATCGCGCGGCGTTTGCGCGGATGAACGCGGATGCGCGGGTGATGGAATTTATGCCGGCGCTGCTGACGCGCGAGCAAAGCGACGAGAACGTGGATCGAATCGAGAAACATTTCGAGCGGCATCATTTTGGTTTGTGCGCGGCGGAATTGCGGGCGGACGGATCGTTTATTGGATTTATCGGGATTTGGGTACCGGAGTTTCAGGCGGCGTTCACGCCTTGCGTGGAGATTGGGTGGCGGCTGGCGGCGGAATATTGGGGGCGCGGGCTCGCGACGGAAGGCGCGCGGGCGATTACGGCTTACGCGTTTGAGATTTTGAAGTTGC
>JGI12631J13338_1000149_pt1 | contig 22870 bp, 17 predicted proteins | sample BlaSpr_A8_Ref_O1_FD_13338 | JGI IMG/M metagenome (IMG submission 13338) | reverse complement strand
GCCCTGCGTCTCCAAAGTCTAGCTACGCGAATGACATCGCGCCGAAGCGCGCAAGCACCGCGAACGCGGTCCAACTGCCCATACGCTGGGACGCCGCTGGAATCACTGGGATTGCAACTCGAGTACCTGGTGCTCTATTCCGCCAGTAGGCCGAGCAGACGCAGAATCGCACAAATCGCGCCGACATTGTGCGATTCTGCGTCTGCTCGCGCGCCTAGAACCGGGAATCACTCGGTCTTGGCCAGCAGCGGCAGCACGCCTTCGGCGAACCAGTACGCCTCCTCCAGGTGCGGGTAGCCCGACAGGATGAACTCGTCGAAACCCAGCGCGTGGTATTCGGTGATCAGGTCCGCAACTTCCCGGTGACTGCCCACCAGCGCTGTGCCCGCGCCGCCGCGCACCAGGCCCACTCCGGCCCACAGATTCGGATAGATCTCCAACTTGTCGACCCGCCCGCCGTGCAGCGCGGTCATGCGTCGTTGCCCCTCGGATTCCGAACTCGCCAGTTGCGCCGTGGCTTTGGCGATCTGCTCCTCGGTGAGATCGGCGAGCAGCTCGTTGGCGACCGCCCAAGCCGCAGCCGAAGTGTCACGGCTGATGGTGTGCAGCCGAATGCCGAATCGGACGTTGCGGCCGCGGGCGGCGCACTCCTCCCGCACCCGGTCGATCTTGGCGGCTGCGGCCCGCGGCGGCTCGCCCCAGGTGAGGTAGACGTCGGCGAACTCGGCCGCGATCGGCAGCGCCGCCGCTGAGGAGCCACCGAAGTAGATTTGCGGCAACGGATCCGGCGGCGCTGACACCCGGGCATCGGCGACGGTGTAGTACTTGCCGGTGAAATCCACCGAGTCCTGAGCCCACACCGACGTCACGATCTGCAGGAACTCAGCGGTCCGCGCGTAGCGCTCGTCGTGGGTGAGCCAGTCGCCGAAACGGCGTTGCTCAGCGTCATCGCCGCCACTGACGACGTTGAGCAGCACCCTGCCTTCGGAGAAGCGCTGCAGCGTCGCGGTCTGCTGCGCGGCCAGGGTGGGAGGCACGAGTCCAGGACGGAAGGCGACCAGAAACTTCAGCTTCTCGGTCTCGGCCAGCAACGCGGCGGTGGTCAGCCACGCGTCTTCGCACCAGGTCCCCGTCGGGGTCAGCACACCCTCAAAGCCGAGTCGATCGGCGGCGCGAGCCACCTCGGCCAGATAGCGCCGGCTCGGCGCGCGGAATCCGTGCGGAATGGCGCGGTTGGACGATGCGTGCGACCCGCCCACGATCGAGCGGCTGTCACCGGTGGTGGGCAAAAACCAGAAAAATCTGGGGACCATGTCTCGATTACGAGCCTTCCTTGGAGGTGATGAGTGCCTGCAGAGCGGTGACCTCGGCTTGCAGCGCCGCGACGGCGTCGACCAGGGTGAGGTTTTGTCCTGCGGAGTTCTGGCCAAGCTGGGGCCAGCCGGTACCGGTCGGGGTTGGTGAGCCCGGGAGTGCCGTCACGTTGCCGGGGTTGTTGGCGAGGATTCCCACCACCTGCTGATATGTCCAGAGCACCATGTTGTAGATATCCTGCTGCTGTTGCTCGGTAAGCATGCTGAATGGTCCTTCCGGTTGAATTCCGAGTAGTGCTTGGAGATCTGAGAGTTCACCGATGAATGCGTTGCAGTCGACGTCGAGCCCGGCGATGAGTGCTTGGTCGGTGAACTGCCAGATGACTGGCGTCGCGCCGCCGTACCCGTCCCAGCCTTCGCCGTCGTCGCCGCCGTCCTCCGTGTAAATCGTCGACGCGGCGCCGCTTCCGCCCGGATAGGCCGACGACACCAGCCCGGGAACGCCGGAGATATCCGGGCTGTCGATGTCCTCCCAGTACCACTCCGGGATGTAAGAAAGCGCGACGTTCAAACCAGCAGCCTGGAATGCCGACAGCACCGCCTGGAAGTTGTCGAAGTCGCCGCTGTCGTCCTCGAAGTCGAACATCACCGGCACATCAGCCCCATCGAGTGCAGCGGCGCAGGTCTGCGCCTGCGCGGCTGGGTCGCTGGTATCGATGTAGTGATAGGCGACGACCAAAAGCCCGATCGCCGATGCGGTCTGATAGATGGTCGCCCAGGTGGGGTCGATGAAGTCGGAGCCCATACTGGATTTCGCCTCAACCCAGGAGAACCCTTCGCCGGGCAGCGCGTTGACGAACGCGGCTGCAGCGGCCAGGTCAGGGTTGTCTTCGCCGCCGAAGTTGTTGTTGCTGATGTCGGGGCCGAACAGGGTCACGGGTGAACCTCCGATCGATGGTCCGGGCGGGTACCACCACTCCGTTGTACTGGTTTTCGATGAACTCCGTATCGTGCGACATGACCGATGCGCTCACGCCGCCGCTGCGGGCCCGAGACATGATGGCCGCATGACCACCGAGATCCGTGTTCTCGACAGCGAAGACGACCTCATCGCCGCGATCAACGTGTTTCGCGCCGCCATGATCGGGTTCCCGCCGCTATCGAACCTGTCACCCGGTCAGATCACCAAGATGCTGGAACCCGGCCGTACGGTCGGAGCATTCGTCGAAGGACAACTCGTCGGCACCGCTGACGCCGCCACCAGCGGACTGACGCTCCCCGGCGAAGCGATCGTGGGCCACGCCGCTGTGACTCACATCGGGGTGCTGCCGTCGTTCACCCGAAAAGGTATCGCCACCGAACTGATGAATCACCAATTGCACGACATCGCCGCACGAGGCGAGGCGGTCGCAACGTTGCGGGCGTCGGAGGCGACGATCTATGAGCGGTACGGCTACGGGGTAGCAAGTTCGTCGCAAAGCGTTGAGGTTCAGACGGCACGAGCGGCACTACGTCACGATGTCGGGACCGGCGGTCCGGTGCGCTTGCTCGACGCGGCCGAAGCATGGGATGTGCTGCCCGGGATCTACGCCGCGAATCGTCCATCCCGTCCGGGAACCATCGACCGCCCGTCGCTGTGGTGGCAGAGCCTGAGGCTGCGCACAGAATCGTCACCTGGGGCTTCCTATATCGCGGTACACGGCGAACCGGGAGCCGAGTCGGGTTTCGCCCGCTACCGCCCCATCGACACCGAGACCTGGTTCGTCAGCGATCAGCGCACCATCGCGGTCGAGGATTTCTTCGCGCCTACGACCGAGGCCTATCTGGGGCTGCTGCGGTTCCTGCTCGGGCTCGATCTCATTGACCGCGTGATGTTCTGGATGCTGCCGGTCGACGATCCGCTGCCCTGGCTGCTGGTGGATCGACGGGCCGCGCGGGTGACGGCAGTGCATGACGAAACGTGGCTCCGCATCGTCGATGCCGACAAGGCGCTGGCAGCACGCCGATATGTTGGCGACGACGCCATCACCATCGCTGTCAATGACCCACTGGTGCCGAATAATTCAGCCACCTTCAGCATTGCGGGCGGTGGCGCCGAACCGACGGACCGGCGCCCCCAACTTCACGTCGGCATTGCGGGCCTGGGCGCTGTTCTGCTCGGTGGCACGACCTGGCGGAGCCTGGAGACGGCCGGACTGGTCCGGGCCGACGATCCAGCGTCGCTTGCCGTAGCCGATCGGCTATTCGCGGTTCCCGACGCACCGTACGCCGGGTTCTTCTTCTAAAGCGTGCCGGCGACGCTGCGCCGGGAATCTACACTGGTCGGGTGCGTGTCGCCCTCTGCGCCGACGAGCCCTATCCGGTGCATACCACCGTGCGCGACTGGCTCGAGGAACACGGCCACGCAGTCGTCCCCTTCGGGTCCGTCGCCGCAGGCTCGGAGACGGCATGGGCGCTGGCCGCGGAAGTGGCCGCCGAAGCTGTCGCGCGCGGCGACTGCGATCAAGGTGTGTTCTTCTGCTGGACCGGCACCGGTATCAGCATCGCGGCGAACAAGGTTTCTGGGATCCGCGCCGCGCTGTGCTCCGATCCGGGGCAAGCAGAGGGCGCCCGAGTGTGGAACCACGCCAACGTGTTGTGCCTTTCCAACCGCACACTCGCCGACGATCTCGCCAAGGAGATCCTCACCGCGTGGTTCGGCACCGAACCCGACGAGCGAGGCAGCGCCGGCGTGGCCGACCTCGCCGCTGTCGAGGCCCGTCACCGGCGCTAAGAGTTACCCACCGGTGTCGCATCGGCGTCGGCCTGTCGCGCCGCGCGGATGGCGCGTCGGTACACCACTGCCAGCCCGCCTTTGGCGGGTGCAGTCGCGATTCCGCGTGAGTGACGCCGCTCCGCCGGGCGGTCGGTGGCGGCGAACTCGAACTCGCGCAGCAGAGTTCGCAGCGTCACATTCATCTCCATGTTCGCAAACGCGGCCCCGATGCAGCGGCGGACACCGCCGCCGAACGGGATCCACGTGTAGTTATCCGGCTGGTGGTGCAGGAAGCGGTCCGGATTGAACGTCGCGGCGTCAACGAAATTGGCCTCTGAGCCATGCACAAGCGCCGCGCTGACCACGACCGCGTGGTGCGCGGGAATCACCCACGGGCCCAGCCGAATCCGCGTGCGCGTCATCCGGGTGGTTCCTTCTACCACCGGCCTGGTGCGCTGCACCTCCCAGATGGTGGCCTGACGCAATTGCGACCCTCCGGCATCGGCCTCGGCAACCAGCCGCGACAGCAGCCGCGGGTGACGCCGGATCCGTTCCACCGCCCAGGCCAGCGTCGTGGCCGTCGTCTCATGCCCGGCGGCCAGCAAGGTCAACAACTCGTCGCCCACGTGCTCATCGGAGATGGGCGAGCCGTTCTCGTAGCGAGCCGCAAGCAGCAGCGCCAGCACGTCGTTACGCTGCTCAACCGCGGCGTCGGCGCGTGCCTCCCGGATCAGCGAGGCGATGATGTCGTTATAGTGGTTCCGGTATCGCGCTACCCGGCCCCACGGGCTCCACGGCCCCAGGTCGCGACGCAGCCCCGGAGGCAGGACTGCCATCCGGGATGCTAACGGCACCCACTGCGGGAGCAGTTCAGCTAGCTGGTTCAGCGCCGAACCCTGCGCTCCGAACACCGTGCGCAGAATGGCGTTCAGCGTGATGCACATCATCGACTGCAAGGTTGCAAACTCACGGCCCTGCGGCCAGCCGGCGGTCTCGCGGAGCACTTCTTCTTCGACGATTGTTTCGTAACCGGCCATTCTGCGACCGTGAAACGGCGGTACCAGGAGTTTGCGCCGCCGCAGATGCTCGGTGCCGTCGAGACTGAACGTCGATCCCGGTCCAAGAACCGTGCCAAGATTAGAGGCCCGGCCAACCAGGTCGTTGCCGCTGGTGAACAGATCTTTGATCAATACCGGGTCGCCGATCACCACCGTCGGACCGAGGATCGGCAGCTTCATGGTGAACGCGGTCCCCCAGCGCCGCTCCAGCGCCGAAACCGCCCGATGCCGGGCAGTCATAAATCCGATTCCCTGCACAAGCTTCGGTATGGCCGGACCGGGCGGCAGCCGAACCGGGTCCGTGGTCGCTTCAGCCAACGCTTACCCCTCTGGTCCCTTACGTACTGCTACACGGTACGCAGGCGTACCATCAAGTCAAGGCTCTTGGCCAGGCTGATTTGCCTACGACGACGTGGAGCAGTTCGGGAATGAACCAGGGAGTCACTCGGTTCGAGTAGGCGTGTCCCAGCGTTCAGGTGCTGCCGCCGGGTCCGATGGAGGAGATCTCGCGTGACGACGACAACCGATGCGGCTGTCTGGTCGGACCGCGCTGTTTCCTATTCCGGGTGGCGCCAGCCTGAGGGCACTCGGTGAAGTTTCTGCTGATAACGCTGATAACTCATCTTCCGAATCCTGTCTCGGGTGAGAAGAAGAGTCCTGCCGATCGGCTGCGTGATGTCCTCGATAAGGCCGTGGTCGCCGAGGAACTGGGTTTTGACGGCTTTGCGGTGGGCGAGCGTCACGAGGATCCGTTCATCTCGTCCTCCCCGCCGGTGGTGCTGAGCAACATCGCGGCGCGCACGTCGAAGATTGGACTGTTCACCGGGGTGACGACGTTGAGCCTGCTCGATCCGGTCCGCGCATTCGAGGACTATTCGACGCTCGACAACCTGTCCGATGGGCGGCTCGAACTGATCATCGGCAAGGGTAACGGCGCGGCGCAGGCCGAACTGTTCCATGTGACCACAGCCGACCAATGGGACCGTAATCGCGAAGGCTACGAGCTGTTTCGGCTGCTGTGGCAAAACGAGCACGTGACGTGGTCTGGCCGGTTCCGCCCGCCACTGGTCAACGCCAAGGCACTCCCCCGCCCGCTGCAAGACCGAATTCGGATCTGGCACGGCAGCGCGACGAGCACGGATTCCGTGGACCTCGCCGCTCGTTACGGTGACCCGATTTTCTCCGCCAACGTCAGCCATCCCATCGAGCCCTACGCCGAGCTGGTTCGTCACTACCGGCAGCGGTGGGAGTTCTACGGCCACCGATCCGAGGACGCGTTGGTCGGCGCCGGAACCGCCGGGTTTTATGTCACCCCGACCTCGCAGGAAGCCGTGGCTGCGTACCGACCGGCGGTCGAGGCGCGGTTGGCAGCGCAGCGCAACGCCGGCCTTCCGGCGGTGTTCGACTCGATCGAAGATTTCGTCGAGCGCAGCTCGGCGTTGATCGGGAGTCCCGCGCAGCTGATCGACAAGGTGGGTCGTTATCACGAGCAGCTCGGCCACGAAGTGATGCACCTCAGTGCCGATAACGACGCCGTGACGGTCAGCCAACAGCGTCGTAGTCTCGAACTGTTCCAATCCGACGTCGCGCCCGTTCTGCGTGAGCGGTTTCCGAGCCGGCCGCTCATCTCACAGACAAGTCGACAACCCGCGCGGTCAACCCGGGCTTCGTGAAGACATTTCGAAAGGCGAGAAGGAGTACATGAATCATGACCACCACCGCAGATACAGCAGCAGAAACGTTCGAGGCGGCGTGGAACCAGTGGCACGGCGAACGCGAGCGCTCCTATGCTGACCCGCTCGGCTGGGTAAGCCTCACCGGCTTGTATTGGCTCACCGATGAATTCGAAACCGTCGCCGATCTTCCGGGTCGGTGGCGAGCTGACGCCGACGCCGTGTACGTCCAGGGCATCGACGGAACCGACCGGCTCGAACCGATCGAAGGTGCACCGGGATTACTCGTCGAGGCCGGGGATCGCCGTATCGAGGTCATTCGTCGCACCGGCTCGGCCGCATTGCGCGTACACGACCCCAAGTCTCCGCACCTTCAGGCGTACAACGGCATTCCCACCTACCCGCCGAGCGAACAGTGGCGAGTCGCCGGCACCTTCACCCCGTACGCGCAGCCGAAGACGGTCACGACGGGCGCCGTCGTCGAAGGACTCCAGCACCACCTCAACGCCGTTGGCGTCATCGACTTCGAACTGGCCGGCGCCGCTTTGCAGCTCGTCGCGTTCGGTTGGCGCGAGGGTGGGCTGCAGGTGCTGTTCACCGATGGCACGAGTGGCGTGACGACATACCCTGGCGCCAGGTCACTCTCGGTCGCCGAGCCCGGCGCCTACGGGACGGTGACGCTCGACTTCAACCGGGCGTCCAACTTGCCGTGCTCGTTCACCGACTACGCGACATGCCCGGTGGCACCCGCCGAGAACAGGCTGCCCGTCGCCGTCGAGGCCGGTGAGAAGAACCCGCGATGAGTTGGGTTCCACTCACCCTGTGAGCTTTTCGCTCGCTGATGCCGCGGTTCAAGCGTGATTGTCGTCGTCGGCGCGGGGGTTTGCGGGCTCGCGGCCGCCTACGAGTTGTCGCGGCGCGGGGAGCACGCGACTGTGTTCGAGCGCGGAGAGCCGTTCGCCGAGCAGTCCGCGGGATTGGCGCGGATCTTCCGCATCGCACACCGGCGCCCGGCGTTATGCCAGCTCGCTCTGCAGGCCCGCGTCGGCTGGCAGCGCTGGGAGGCCGAGCTCGGCGCGGGACGGTTGCTGGGCTCCGAGGGCTTTATCGCCGCCGGCCCGAGCGAGGACACCTTGGCTGCAACGGAAGCCGCAATGAAAGAGGCCGGCGCCGCTTTCTCCTGGCTTGACCGGACCGAGATCGCGGCGCGGATCCCATTCGTCACAGCGCCGTGGGAGGCCGGAATCCTCGATCCGCTCGGCGGCAGCCTGCGCATCCGCCGTGCGCTGGGCGCCTTGGCGCGGCGGGTCGACATCCGCCGCGGCGACGTCGTGTCGGTCGCTGACGACGGCTTGGTGACACTCGCGGACGGCGCCGTGGTGCGCGGAGACCGCGTGCTCATCTGCGCGGGGGTCCAGACACCGGCGCTCTTTGGCCCGCTCGGCATCGAATTCGCCCCGCATACTCGCTTCACCTACGAGGGCGCCGACGCCACCGGCGCCGCGTGCCTGTCCGTGCCTGAGGGCTACGGGTTGCCGCTCGGCAGCACGGGCCGCTGGGCCTTCGGGCAGGAGGTGGCAGACCCCACAACTGTGCGCGCGCTGTTCCCGTCGCTATCGCCGGTGGGCCAGGTGGAGTGCGTCACCGTCCGCGCCCGGTGGCTCGACTCAGGCGGGGACGGGTGGACGGTGGCGCGCCGCGGCCGCGTCGTCGCTTTCGTCGGCAGCAATCTCATGAAGTTCGGGCCGCTGCTCGGCGATCTACTGGCTCAGGCCATGCTGAGCGACGAGCTGCCGAGCGACTTGACCTGACTTCATCGTCATGCGTGAGACCATGGTGGCGAAGATCGACGCAACGGCGGGCCCTTTGGCGCGCTTCGTCGGGGAGGTCAGCCCAGCTTGGCTACCGCACGTGGAGCCGCCCTCTGGGTCGTGGCAGCCGTCGGCTACCTGGTCCTCGAGGCGGTCGCCGCCGCAGGTTTTGAGCCCGTCTACAGCTACGCGCGCGACTACATCAGCGATCTCGGGGTTAACGCCGGCGAACTTGTTCATGGCCGGATGATCGACTCCCCGCGGTCTTACTTGATGCATACGGCGTTCTACCTGCAGGGCATTCTGTTCTTTCTCGGAGCGTTGCTCATCGTGGGTGTCCCCGACTGTCCAAGGGCCCGAATCTTTTTGGGCTTGATCGCCGCGAACGCCGTCGGCAATATCGTGATAGGAACTGTGCACAGCGGGAAGGTGCATCTCGCCGGCGCTGCGCTGGCGATTGTCGGAGGCAACACCGCTATTCTGACGGGATCCGCAGTCGTTGCGCCGATCGGCGGCCGTCGCTGGTACCGCAGCATCTCCAAACTCGTTGCGGCCCTGGGTCTGCTATGTCTGAGTATGTTGATGATCAACGAAGCGACATCGAAGGCCAACCTGCTGCCCGACGGGGCGTGGGAGCGCGGAAGCGTGTACTCGATCACCGCGTGGCAGTTGCTTACCGCCGCCTGCCTGCTGACGATGCGGCGCCAACTCGGGACAGCGCGTCTTCAGCCCGATTGAGAACGTATGCCAATCAATCTAGTCAACAACTGTTGACATAGCTTCCGCCAGCGCCTACCGTCGAAGTCAACAACTGTTGAACTCTCGACAGGGGGTCGCGGAAATGACCGTCACAGCCATCCAGCTGGTATCACACCCGGAGGTGGTGGCGCGATGAGCACGCATTCTGCCGATTTCGTAGTCGATGTCCTCGTCGTCGGCGCCGGGCCAACCGGGCTGACCGCCGCCGGTGACCTCGCGCGGGCCGGCCGGTCGGTCACCGTCCTGGAGCGCTGGCCCACGAGCAACCCGTCAAGCCGCGCCTTCGCCACCATGGCCCGCACACTCGAGGTTCTCGACGCCCGCGGACTTGCCGACAACCTGTTGGCGCATTCAAACAAGGCACCGGGAGTCACGATTTTCGGGGGTGCCCGCATCGATCTCACCCACCTCGAATCGCCGTACCAATTCGCTATGATCACACCGCAGACCAATGTCGATCAGGCGCTGGTCGGCTACGCCGCAGATCAAGGCGCTGATATCCGGCGCGGCATCAACGTCATCGGACTCGATCAGGACGGCGACGGCGTGACCGTGACCGCGCGGCCGCAGGGCGAGGACGCAGAGCAGCACTGGCGGGCGCAGTACCTGATCGGCGCCGACGGTGCACACAGCACGGTTCGCGCGTTGGTCGGTGCAGATTTCCCGGGCAAGACGATCTTGTCGTCAATCGTGCTCGCTGATGTCAAGCTGGCGCACGGGCCGGCCGACGGTGGACTGACGCTGGGCAGTACTCGTGATGTGTTCGCGTTCTTAGCCCCCTACCAAGCCCCTTTCGAACGCCACGACTCGGAAGGTTCGTGGTATCGCGCGGTGGTATGGGACCGCAAACACCAGGTGGCCGACCACGAACCTGTCGATCAGGACGAGATCATCGGCGTCCTTGGGCGGGCAATGCAGACCGACCTCGGCGTGCTCGAGGTGGGATGGATGTCCCGATTCCACTGCGATGAAAGACAAGTCGCCCAATACAGGTATGGTCGCGTGTTCCTGGCGGGAGATGCGGCGCACGTCCACTCCCCCATGGGCGGGCAGGGCATGAACACCGGCATTCAGGACGCGGCGAACCTCGCTTGGAAGATCGACGCGGCGCTCGCAGGAGCGGACGACGCCGTCCTCGACAGTTACCACGACGAACGCCACCCGATCGGCAAGCGGGTCCTCATGCAATCCGGTCTCATGGCGCGCGGCGTCACGCTTCATCCACGTGCCGCACGGAGGCTACGAAATCTGCTGGCGCCACGCCTACTTCGCGTACCTCGCGTGCGCGATGCGATAGCGGGAAGCTTCGCGGGAACAACGTTGCGGTATTCGCACTGTGCGGGTGAGAGCTCTCTGGTAGGCAGCTGCGCGACCCAGATTCCATTGACGCAAAGCACGCTCGGCCAGATGCAACGCGTGCTGCCCGGCTTCGTTTTCGTTCGTGAGCGCGGCACGATTCCGGTCGACGCGACCGAGCTGCTCCAAGCGGAGCGGACCGACCCAGGTCCGGCAGTGCTGGTCCGGCCTGATGGTTACATCGCCTGGGCCGGCGACTCGGCCGACCGGTCCGCATGGGCTGCGGCCCTTGCTCGGTGGACAGCAGCACCTGGCAGCCGCTCGAGCCGCACCTGGTCGCTCCAAACTAACTGCGCCGCTGTACCATTCGATGCTCGAGAGCTCCTAAGACAGAGTCGCTGAGTTTGCCCAATGCGGCCAACAGAATGATCGCCAGCAGCATCACATCGGTACGACCGGTGTTCTGACTGTCGATCAGGAGAAATCCGAGACCTTTCGAGGAGGCGATCAGCTCCGCGGCGACCAGAAATAACCACGCGTTTGCCAGCCCCAATCTGAGCCCATTCACCAGCTCTGGGGCCGCAGCGGGCAGCATCACCGTCGTCAGCAACGAGACGCCGTGTCGACCGTATGCCCGTCCCACCTCTAGAAGCTGTGCGTCGACGTGCGAGAGTGCCGATGCCGTCGTCGTGTAGATGGGAAAGAACGCACCGATAGCGACAAGCAACAGCTTGGGCGTCTCGTCGATCCCAAACCACAAGAGCAACAACGGCACCCACGCCAACGAAGGCACAGTACGGAACGCCGCGACTGTCGGCGCCAGCAGCCTGCGTGCGACAACCGACAGCCCGACGAGTGAACCGAGTGCGAGCGCAGCAGCTGCCCCGGCCAGGTAGCCGAGCAGGACCCGCGAAATGCTCGCCTCCAAGTGGATCCATAGCTGGCCACGCCGAAGCAGGTCGCCCAGCGCGGCCACCACGTCGGCAGGAGCCGGCAACTGGCTGGCGGAGAACACCCCGGTCGCCGTGACAAACTGCCAGATCGCCAGCAGCAATGCCGGGACAACCAGCCCTGCCAGTGGTGCGGCGCGAATCCTCAGTGAGTTCGCTGAGCGTACTTCGGCTCGATTATCGTGCTCAGCGCGCCGCGGCCGGCCTCGTCGGATCTGATATCGGCGTCCGCCACGGCTATCGGCACTATGCTCGTCAGCACTGCGCGCTCCGGGTCCCCCGGCGTCGGATCGATGTCCAATGCCGTTCGCTGCAGTTCCTCCTGGGCCACGCTCGGCGTCACCTTCGCCTGCGAGGCGAGTAGGGCCACCAATTCGTCGGGGTGTGTCTTCGCCCATTGCCGGGCCTCCTCGTAGCTGTTGACCACCGCCTGGACGGCAACCGGATTTGCGGAGCTGAAGTCCTCGCGAACGTTCAGCACGCCATAGGAATTGAAATCCGGGTTGCGGTACAGCAACCGTGAACCTTGCTGCTGAACCGTCTGTGCCATGAAGGGGTCCAATCCGGCCCAGGCGTCGACATCGCCGCGTTCCAGAGCGGTTTTGCCGTCGGCATGCTGCAAGTTGATGATTTCGACATCGGCCGGCGAAAGCCCACCTGTCGCAAGCGATTGCAACAGGAAGAAGTAGGGATCAGTCCCCTTGGTGACGGCGATCTTTTTGCCTTTGAGGCCGGCCACAGAGTTGACGGTCGAATTCTTGCCGACGACCAGAGCCGTCCACTCCGGCTTGCTGTACACATCGATGATCTTGATCGGTGTGCCGTTGGCCCGCGCGACCAATGCAGCTGAACCGGCGGTGGACCCGAAGTCCAGACCGTTCGCGCGGAGGCCCTCGTTGGCCTTGTTGCTACCCGCCGAGAGCACCCAGGTGACGTTGTAGCCCCGGTTTTCCAGCAGGTGCTGATCGCGCACCACCAGACTCAGAGGGTTGTAGTACGCATAATCCACCCGGATGTCCTTTGACGCCGTGCTACCGGTGTTCGAACCGCAGGCAGACACGGCGGTGACTCCCGCGACAAGCAAAATCGTGGTCAGGTATCGACCTTTCACTACGCTTTCGCCTCCTCATCGAGCGCAGACCGCAGGCTGGCACTGCCGCGTCTGGGTACACCGAGTTCGTCCAACAACTGATCACGCAGCACGGTGATTCGCGGGTCACCGCGGTCCCGTGGCTTGGGAATTTCGACGTCGAATGTCGCGGCAATACCGGCGGCACCCTTCCGGCCCGGTCGAGCATCGGCACGCAGAACCAGCACTCGATCGGCGAGGATCGCCGCCTCGTCCACGTCGTGCGTCACTAAGACCGTGGTGGTGCCGGCCTCTTGCTGCACCGTGTCGAGCAGGTCCTGCATTCGTAGTCGGGTCAGTGCGTCGAGGGCCGCCAGCGGTTCGTCGAGGAGGAGGACGCGGGGCTGCCGGACGAGGGCGCGCGCGAGGCCTGCGCGTTGGGCCATGCCGCCTGACACTTGTCGCGGGTGGTGATCGCCGAATTCGTGTAGCCCGACGACATCCAGCCAATGCTGCACTGAGGCAGAGCCTTTAGTTCGCGCGGTGCCGGGCGGCAGTCCGAACTCAACGTTGGCCGCCAGCGATCGCCACGGCAGTAGTCGAGGTTCCTGGAACACCATGGCACAACGCGGGTCGATCCCGCGGACGGCCTCGCCGTCGATCTCGATCCGCCCATGGGTCGGACGTTCAAGACCGGCGATGAGCCTCAACAGGGTCGATTTGCCGCTGCCCGAAGAGCCGAGCAACGCGACTACCTCGCCCGGCTCGATCTCGATGTCGACCTCGTGCAGCACGGTGTGTGTTCCGAACGTTCGTTCGACATCACGAAGTGACACGCGTGCCGGCGCCGGACTGGTCGACATCACCCGCGCAGCATAGGGACGGCTCTGGCCGGCCGCCAGGTTTGCTGTGATCATGATTGAAACCCGTGCGCGCGGCCGACAGCGATGGCGTCCCGAGCGCGGCGGGACTGTTTGTACTTGAAGGTGGACATTTTGGAGCCAGTGGGAATAACTCCATAGCCGGAATCGTCTTTCGACCGGTCGGCATTCGTTGGTGGCCGTGCACACAGACCCGGGGGAGGAAGTCAGTGAACTGGTCAAATGCGGCAACCGGCCTGAAAACCGTGCCGCGGTCATCAGCAGTCGAAACGCATGGGCGGGATGGACGCCGGGGGCCCGGGGCGACCCAGGCCATGTTCGCCGGTGTGTTAGGTGTCCTTCTCGCAACGGGATGGGCCGGCAACCACTTCGCCGCATTGATGCCCGCGATCCGCGACCACCAGCACCTCGGCGCAGCCATGCTCGAGGCGATCTTCGCAATCTATGCGGTGGGACTGCTGCCCGGCCTGCTCATCGGGGGGCGCGCCTCAGATGCGTTTGGGCGCAAGTCAGTGGCGTGGATTGGGTGCACCACTGTCCTGGTGGGAACGGTGGCGATGCTGTTTTCACAGCACTCCGCTGTGTTGCTGGCCGGGCGTTTGATCGTCGGGATGGGTGCGGGCCTGGTAATGAGCTCTTGCACTGCATGGGCCTCCGATCTGAAAGGTCCCGCCGGTGCAGCCACCGCCGGAACTGTGTTGACCGCCGGTTTTGCGGCCGGCCCATTCGCTGCGGGGGCGATCGCGTCGGCTGGGGAACCCGGCATTCGGGTGTCGTTCGGGATCGCCGCCGCCATCGTCTTGGTGGCGACGGTTGCCGCCGTCGTGGCGGTGCAGCGCGCGCCCGTCACCTCGTCGGCAACAGCGCGCAGTGGCCCGGAGCCGTCGGTGCCGGCGGGGCAGGGAACCGCCCGGGCGTTGAGCTGGGCCATGCCGCTGGCGCCGTGGGTGTTCGCCTCAGCGACACTCGGGTTCGTCATGATCCCCACCCGGTTACACACCGGGCTCGCGGCCCCCCTTGCAGCGGGGATGGCGGCGCTGATCGCCAACGGCGCCAGCGGGCTCATCCAGGTGGTTGCCCGTGCCCGTCGGTGGGGGCCGCAAACCGGCACCACCGGCGCGTTGCTGGCAGGGCTCGGTTATGCGGTAACCGCGGTGGCACCGCCGACAATGACGCTGGAGTTGGGGCTGTCGCTTCTGGTGGTTCTGGGGTGCGCGTCCGGTCTGCTGCTACGCGAGGGCTTGATTGATCTGGAAGCTGCAGCACCCCAACGCGTGCGCGGAGCCCTCACCGGTGCGTTCTACACAGTGACTTACATCGGCTTCGGCCTGCCGCTGCTGCTAACTACAGTCGGGTCTTCGGACTCAGCGATCATTCTCGCTGTGATGGCAGTGGGGGCGTCGGCAACCGCTGTCAATCGGGCAGTGCGGCTGCGACGAGATAGTCACCGCCAGAATTGATTCCGCACCCGTCGCCACGCTAACCGTCGCTGTCTTCACGTGGCGGTGCCGGCGCAGGTTCGACGGTCGCGATCTCGCCAAGACCGCTGATCGTTAGGACGCGAACCAGGAAGGGGTGGACGATGAGGTGCAGACGGTCGACTTCGTCGGCATGATGGAATAGCGCATTGATGCCTGCGCTGTCCAGGTACTTGACCGCGCTCAGATCGACGGTGATCGGCCGGCGGGTGCCCGCGGTGGCCGTGGTGAGCGCCGCGGTGAACACGTCGATATTGCTGAGATCGATCTCCCCCATCGCAATCACCCGCGGCGTCCCGTCGACGTCACGTTCGGTGTTCAGGGTGAGTGGTGTGGCCATTAGGTGATCCTCACGTACATGCGAACTGTAGTGCCGGCGTCGTTGGAGTGAATGGTGAGGTCCTCCGTCAGGCCTCGCATGAGGGTGATGCCGCGGCCGCGATTGAGGTCGGCGACCTCGCGCGGTGCCTTCCATGCGCCGGTATCGGTGACGGTCACCCGCAGTCGGTCGACGACAGCGGTCGCATGCAACGAGACGGTACCCTCGGGTCGCTCGCGATGGCCGTGTTCGATCGCGTTTGCCACAGCTTCGCCTGCCGCGATGAGCACGTCTACAACCTGGTCGGGCTCCACCCCCGCCTGGGTCAGCCAGCTGCGCAAGGCAGCACGGCTCGGGGCCAGATGGCCGGCGTCGGCGGTGAATTCCATCGCCAGCGGAGCGGGCTGCCGGTACAGCAGCATCGCCACGTCGTCCGGATAGCCGCCGCCGGGCTCAAGTCGGGACATGAGGTGGTCTGCCACCTCATCGAGCGTCTGCGAACGGCCCTCCTGAACGACGTCGGCAGCGCGGGCCATACCGTCATCGATCGAACCGCCGCGGCGTTCGACCAGACCATCGGTGTAGAGCAACAGCGTCGCGCGCGCCGGCATCGTGATGCGGTTTTCGGGCCGGGACCAGTCCGGCCGGAGCGCCAAGGGCAGTCCGTGTTCGCCGTCCAGCAGCGCCCTGGTGCCGTCGGCCTGCACCATGATGGGCGGCGGATGCCCTGCGTTGGTATACACCAGTTCACCGGTCTCGACTGTCAGCACCGCGCAGAATGCGGTGGTGCAGCGGGCCCCGGGCAAACGGGCGGCGAAGCGGTCCAGGCCCGCGAGCGCGGCGCTGGGACTGGACCGCTCGAGCAGCAGGGCGCGGCAGGCGCTGCGAAGCTGTCCCATCACGGTGGCGGCGGCCAAGCCGTGACCGACACAGTCGCCGACGATCAATGCGACGCGCCCGTCGTCGAGATCGACGAGGTCGTACCAATCGCCGCCGACCTGCAGCGGCCGGCTCGCGGGGTGGTAGCGCACCGCAAAACCACCGGGCAGCGTCGTCGGGCCGAGCATCGCGTGCTGCAGCGCCACAGCCGTTTCGCGTTGCTCGTCCAACTGATAGACGCGGTGCAGGCCTTGACCGAGCCGTCCGGCGAGCACCGTAAGCAGAGTGTGATCCTCCGCGGTGAAAGGCCGTTGCTCAGACAATTCGACCCAGACGACGAGCGCTCCTCGGGGATGCTGCAACACGATGCCCGCCGCCCCCGCTTCCTCGGTGACAGTGGTCAGCAGGTCGGCGTCACGCAACGACTCGATCCGCTGCCGCTGACGTGGCGACAGGTCGGCCCACTGGGTGGGGTCACCCGCGCAAATCAGTTCCGGCGTTACAGATTCTGAGGTATTGGTAGTGGTTCCTGGGAACGTCGCGGCCAGAACGCGCCGAGCTTGCCATACCCGGAGCAGCTCCCCGGCGGCTCCGCGCAACGCGTCGTCAAGCGTGTCGGCTTGAGCCAGTTGCTGATTGAGCGCGGCCAGTGCCGTCTGGCGTTGCACGATGTAGTGCTCGGCCGTGACGTCGCGGAGGGTACCGACGATGATTCGGCGCCCGGAGTCGGGGTCGTCGGCACGGTTGAAGCTGGCCGCGACCCACAGCCGGTGCCCATCCCGGTGGATAACGGGAACCGTGAAGGCGCCGTGGGTGTGGCTCAGTAATTGCGCGAACGCCGCTTCGACTTGCCGATGGGATTCGGGGTCGGTGTCGGCGTCCGGCCACCAAGGGTGGATGGGTTCGTAGGGCAGCTGTTCGGGGCCGTAGCCGAGGATCTCGGCGAACGCGGTGTTGATCTCGATGACGGCGCCGTGCTCGTCGCAGATGAAGAACGCTTCCTGCAGCGAGTCCACCAGAGCGGTGCGCCAGCGGGCGTGGTGGCTGCGCAGCCGGGCCAGCCCGACGTTGGCGCGCACCCGTGCCAGAAACTCCGCGGCGGCGAATGGTTTGACGAGGTAGTCGTCGGCGCCGGCCTGCAAGCCTTCTATCGAGGCTTCCTGCCCGGCCCGCGCGGACAGCAGCAGGACGGGTAGGGCGGCGGTGCGCGAGTCCCCGCGCAGCGCCGTGAGCAGTTGGACACCGTCCATCCCCGGCATCATCACGTCGCTGATGAGGATGTCGGGTACCTGCGAGCGGATGGCGTCAAGCGCGTGCTGGCCGTCGGTAACGGCCGTTACCCGATACCCGGCGGTCCGCAGCAGTTTGGCCAGGTATTCGCGCATGTCGGCGTTGTCGTCGGCGACCAACACGCGTGCGCGCGCGCTGTCGCTCTCCGCTGGGGTGCCGGCAACACTGGGCGCCGGCTCACTCGTGTCGGACGGTGCGGAATGGGCGTTGATCGGCAGCCAGCGCAACGCTTCCTGCACGTACGGTTCGGCGATCACCCCGGAGAGCGCGTGTGGTCCCGGCGCAGCTGCGATTTCGTCGGTCGACAAATGGGCCGCGCCGAAGGGCAGGCGGACGGTGAACGTGGTGCCCGCGCCCTCCCGGCTTTCGGCTGTGATGGTGCCCCCGTGCAACCCGACCAGCTCTTTGACCAGAGCCAGCCCGATTCCACTGCCTTCCGTGGATCGTGCGCGTGCAGTTTCGATGCGGTGGAAACGTTCGAAGAGCCGGGGCATCTCCGAGGCCGGCACTCCGATCCCGGTGTCGGCGATGGTGACTATCGCATCGGTGTCCTTCCGACCTACCCGGATGGTGATGGAGCCGTCGAACGTGAACTTCAACGCGTTGGAGAGCAGGTTGAGCACCACCTTCTCCCACATCTCGCGGTCCAGGTACACCGGCTCGTCGAGCGGCGGGCAGTCCACGGTGAACATCAGCCCGGCCCGATCAATCGCCGACCGGAAGACGCTGGCAAGTTCGGCAGTGACGGATGGCAGGTCGACCGGCTCGAATTGAGCCTGCATTCGCCCTGCCTGGATGCGCGAGAAGTCCAGCAGCGTGTTGACCAGCTTGGCCAGCCGCAAACCGTTGCGGTGAACGAGCTCTAGCTCTTGGCGTGCCTGCTCATCGATCCCGGTCGCTCGGCTGCGCAGCTCGTCGACCGGTCCGAGGATCAAGGTGAGAGGGGTGCGGAACTCGTGGCTGATGTTGGTCAAGAACGCGGTTTTGGCCCGGTCGAGTTCGGCCAGTTCCTCGGCACGCTGCTGCTGGGCCCGGTAGCTGCGCGCGCTGCCCACCCCCGCCGCGATGTGCCCGGCCACGAGCTCGACGAAGCCGCGGTAGCCATCGTCGAGCCGGCGGTGGCGGTTCAGCGCGGCTACCAGGAAGCCGACTGGCGCGCCGCCCTGCTGCAATAGCGGCACCACCAGCGCCTGTGCGGGCGGCTCTTGCCAAGCACCCGTGGGCAGATTCAACAAACGACCGTCGAGCTCGACCAGTTCGGGTTCGCCATGTGCGGGCTTCTCGAAAGGCCACACCGAATGGCCACTGCTCGGCAGTATTTCCGGAGCCGCCGGATGCCCGAGCGCGATTCCACTGACCCCGGCGAGCTGCGCGTCACCGTCGTCGCCGAACAGGTAGGTCAAGGTGAAGGGCAGGTCGTACGGGTTACCACCGAGCTGGTCGGCGGCGAAGTCCAGCATCTGTCGCTCGGTGCGCATGACGCTCGGGTCGGAGCCCAGGTCCCGTAGCGTCGCCATTCGACGCTCACCGATCACCCGCTCGGTGTCCTCGCTGACCACGCAGAGCATGCCGACCACACGCCCGTCCTCGTCGCGCAACGGGCTGTAGGAGAACGTGTGATAGGTCTCCTCGGGGTAGCCGGACCGTTCCAGGATGAGCATCAAAGCTTCGTCCCAGGTCGCCGCCCCAGTCGACAGAACACGCTCGATCCGCGGACCGATGTCATCCCAGATCTCCGCCCACACCTCGCTGGCCGGACGGCCCAGCGCCCAGGGGTACTTGCGGCCCAATGTGTCGCGGCGATACGCGGCATTGCAGAAGAAGGTCAGCTCGGGGCCCCACGCCATCCACATCGAAAACCGGGACGCCAGCAGGATGCTCACGGCCGTGCGGAGGCTTTGTGGCCATCCGTCCAAAGGCCCGAGCGGCGTGGACGTCCAGTCGACCGCGGTTAGATCGCGTCCGATCTCTTCGTCTGCGCGGAAGACCACTGACATCCCTCTCGAACTCTGGCCGGCTCCGGCGGCGGCCCCCTACCGGTGTCCGAAAGGGCCAGCGTCGTTGCTACAAGAGAACCATCCAGCGAGTTCACGCCGCCAGCGTTTCGCCAGAGAACCTGCAAACACGTGGTGTTCGCCTCGGGAGCGCGACCCGCGATTAGCGGCCCTCCCGCGCGAGCGTTGCTGAGCCCAGGCGGTGTGGGTTCCTACTACGCCTCGCCGACCTCTACGACACCGTCTGAGCCCGGCCGAAGCACCGCGTCGCCGGGCTGCTGCTGGCCGACGAGCTCAACCTGACCGACCTCGGGAAGGTTCCGATCGCCATCATCCCCACCACGCCTCGCCGGTTTTCTCTTCGACGGTTTCTCCGGCGCCGGCGTGGCTGCGGATACCGCGCGGCGGTTACCGTTGGCCGTCGAGCCGGCAGATCCGCCGACAATCTCGATGGCCTTCTCGGTATACACGCGATAGCCGAAGTTCGGCAGATAGCCGTGGATCTCGGGCGTATCGAGATCGCGCATGAACTGGAGTATCTCGTGGCTGACCAACTGGCCGGGCACCAAGACCGGAAATCCGGGCGGGTAGGGCGTCACAAAGGTCGCTGACACGATGTCGACTCCCGCCTCCAGCCGTTCATCAATCTGTTCGCCGGTGAGGTATTCGCAGTTGGTGTCGTCGTAGGAGAGGTAGAACGCTCGGCGGACATCGCCTTCGGGCGTCGGCTCGGCTCCGCTGTGATCCAGGAACGCGGGGTGGAAGCCGCTGAAATCGGGCAGCGGTATCGAAAGTTCGGTCAGCCGATACACCGCCCGCTCGAAGTGTTCGCGCTCACCGAGGCTCATCTCTGAGATGTCTTCGTCAAGCTCGCGGGCGATGTTGACGAGAACTTCCACCAGGAAGGCGACCGAGCTGCGCGTAGTGCCGATATTGGTCATGAACAGCACGCTGTTACGTGACGTCTTGTTGATCTGAATTCCGTAGCGGTCCATCAGCTGTTGGCGTTTGAACGTGTCGCCGTCATAACCGGTGCGGCCGATGGACAAGGTGATTCTGGATGGGTCGAGTACGAACTCGTCCTGGCCCCAGGCCGCCATCATGTTGCGCAGCCCCGAGCGCAGCGGCTGGGGGATGTGCGACGGCCGGTATTCCTCCGGGATCAGATCGGAAGTGCCAAGGCAGCGCATGTACTTGCTGAGCAAGGGATGGTTGTCAATCGCGTCGCGCAGGTGCATCGCGTTTTCAATCTGCCGCTGCACCAACTCGACGCCTTCCAATGCCACCTGTCGGCGACCGAGGTCCAAAGACGCGAGAATCTGGTAGTTGGGTGAGGTCGAGGTGTGCGCCATGTAGGCCTCGTGGAACGGCACGGCCACCTTCTGGTCGAAGTCCTGATCGAAGGCGTGAATCATCGATCCCTGCCGCAGCGAAGTCAGCGTCTTGTGGGTCGACTGGGTGGCATACACCCGCACCCGGGCTCTTGCCGGGTCGGGAATGAGGCGGCGGTCCAAAAGCTCGTCGTCACTGGGCGCATCGGCGGTGTCGGCAGCCAGATACCTCTCGAATCGGCGCATGTAATCCGGCTCGTGCAGCCGCTCGCGCAACGCGCGTGCTGACGCCATCGCGGTGCGCGTCCGATAAACGGGGTGAAAACCGGCGAAGGCGAACCAGGCCTCGTCCCACAAGAACACCAGATCGGGCTTGATGGCGAGGCACTCCTCCATGACGCGCTCGACGTCGTACACGACCCCGTCGAAGGTGCAGTTCGTCAGCGACATCATCTTGACGCGGTCGAGCTTGCCGGCGCGCCGTAGCGCCAACAGTTTCGACTTGATCTCGCGCAACGGCACCGCACCGTACATCGAGTACTCGTTGAGCGGATAGGCTTCCAGGTAAACCACATTCGCGCCGGCGAGCATCATTCCGTAGTGATGTGACTGGTGGCAGTTACGGTCTAGCAGCACGATGTCGCCGGGCGCCACCAACGCCTGGGTGACGATCTTGTTGGCCGTCGACGTTCCGTTGGTGACAAAGTACGTGTGGCGCGACCCGTAGGCTTGCGACGCGAGCTGTTGTGCTTCACGCAGCGGCCCGGTCGGCTCAAGCAGGGAGTCGAGGCCGCCACATGTCGCCGACGTCTCGGCCATGAACACGTCCAGGCCGTAAAAGCCCACCATGTCTTTGATCCAGTGCGAGTTGACGATCGACTTACCCTGCGAAATCGGCAGGGCGTGAAACACACCCGTGGGCCGGTGACTGTACTGCTTGAGCGCGCTGAAGAACGGGGTGCGATAACGCGCCGCCACGCCGAACAGGATCGACAGGTGAAGCTCGAGCATGCCTTCCCGAGCGTGAAACACCCTGCGGAAGTACTGGCCCAGCCGCCCCGCGATCTCTTCCACCTCGATTTCGGTCATGAGGTAGAGGTCGAGTTCGGGCCGCAACTTCGCGATGGAAGTCGCGAGGATTTGCGCGCGTTCTTCGGGCGACTGGTGATCGGCCAACTCGTGCGATACCTCGGTATCGACGAACTCCGACAGGCTCGAAAGGTCCCGGGTCGATTGGTGCGAAAAACGCCGCCGGATGACCACCGCCTGCAGGTTGACGTTGAGCCGGGCCGCGATGAGCGCCTCGTCTCCGCTGGCGACCACCACGAGCTCGTAGACGAATTCGTCGTCGGGGCGTCGCCACTTGCGCACCTCGTTGCGCAGCGCCGCTTCCTGGGCCTCGGTCATCTTTTCGACCACGAGGACTTCGAAGTAAGGCCGGTCGCGCTGCGCCGCCGGTTGTTGCTCGAGCTGACGCGGATCAGCCGGGAACACGTCCAAGTCGTCGGCACCGGCGTTGTCCACGTCACCTGAGCGGTACGACTCCGTGTTCAGCGCGCGGTTGATCCGCACCACCTCTTGCGTGAACTTGTCGTAACTGCCGGCAGCAAAAAGCCGTTGCACTCGTGCGAATTGGGGCGAGCCGGGGTAGGCCCAGTAGGGCTCCAGGGTGCTCAGCCGAGCCAGCAATTCCTGGCAGTCGCTCACGCATTTTTCTTTCACCGCTCCCGTGGTGTTCGGGCGCGTGAGCCGATCAGCCGCTTCTTCCAATCGGCACCACGAGTCACTGCGGACCTGCCACAGACTGTTGTAAGCGCGCAATTGTTCTGCCATGAGTGCCCTTTCCCGAGTGGCGGCGACCGCGTCCCCCGGCGCTTGGGGTCAAGGCTCGCAGACCCAATCCGCCCGCCGGTTACCAGCAGGCAAACAATGCACGCCCGTCGGGTGACAGCCCGAACCGAAAGCGGTAACGAGGCCTACCTGCCGAGGTCAGGAACTGGCTCCCGCCATCGCC
>JGI12631J13338_1000140_pt1 | contig 23564 bp, 18 predicted proteins | sample BlaSpr_A8_Ref_O1_FD_13338 | JGI IMG/M metagenome (IMG submission 13338) | reverse complement strand
GAAATGCTGCACACGTTGCATACTTCGCACGAAAAGACCGCCGACAATCAGCAGCGTCAGCGCACCACCGACTTGCGCCACAACGAGGGAATTGCGAATGCCCGCCTGATGCATTCCGAAGAGTTTGTGCTGACCGCCGTCGAAGAAGAATCGAGTTCACGTCCGCCGACGCCGCGCGAACGGCGGGCAACACTCCAACGGCAATTCCACCAACCAGCGTCGCAACGACCGCGAAAGTGAAGACTCGCCAATCGAATCCAGCGTCCAGGTGCAAAGGAATATCTTGAAGATGAACGGCTCTCACCGCGCGATTGATCCAGTGAGCCGACATCATTCCTACCCCGCCGCCGACCACCGCGAGGAGCATTGTTTCGGTAATTATTTGGCGAATAAGGCGGCCTCCGGCCGCGCCGAGTCGCTGTGGTCGGACACCATTACGCGCCTTACGTCGCAGAGCTTCGGGAACGCACGCGTCGGATTATGGAAAGTCCTGAAGGAATCGAAAAACTGCGGCCGATTACACGATTCTTGCACACCAATCCCCGGCGAAGGGGAAGGTGCAATGAAAATACAAAGGTTAGTAGCGGGCGAGTCTGTAAGCCGGATTTTGTGCGCTGCGCTTGCGCGCGGCGTGACGATCATTCCTCTAGGCCTCGAATCGCTTCGAGGCTCGAGCAGCCTACCCGAGGGTCGCGGCAGCTTGCTCTTGCGAGCATGCTGCGTGCGGGCCGGGCCAGCCCTCCCCTCCTATTTGGCCTTGCTCCACGCGGGGTTTGCCGTGCCCCGGATGTTGCCATCCGGGCGGTGGGCTCTTACCCCACCTTTTCACCCTTGCCAAATGATGCCGACCGAAACAGGCGGGCCAGTGGTTTCCCGCTGGCCTGCCGCCGAGGTCTTTGCGTCACCGGCGGTTTAATTTTCTGTGGCACTTTCCGTGGCCGCGCATTCATTTTGCAATGAAGGCGTGACCCCCTGGCGTTACCAGGCGCGTTGCCCTTAACCCTGCCGCTTTTGAGGGCCGCAGGGAGTGGTCCGACGCTCTTGCGAGCTGAGGACCATGGGAGTCCGGACTTTCCTCCCGTTCACTTCCCTTGCGAGAAGCAAACCGGCGATCATCCGACTCACCCGCTGATTCAATTATAGCTCAGGGATGGGCTGATTTGAGTGGCGTGTTCTTTGAAACCGATGCGCTCTTGATGAAGGCGTCTGGCTTATTGTGAATTTCTTCGCGATTGGGTTCCTTCCCGCAGCGTAAGAAGCAGATCCCTCGCTGCGCTCGGGATGACAGACTTCTTGAACATCGGGGGGCGCACTACAGCTTCGCGGTGAGCAGGTTTTCGAATTCGGCTTCGGTTAGGGTTTTGACTTTGAGGGCTTCGGCTTTGGCTAGTTTGGAACCGGCGTCTTCGCCGACGACGACGTAGCTGGTTTTCTTGCTGACCGAGCCGCCGATTTTTGCGCCGTGGGCTACGGCGAGGGCCTGGGCTTCTTCGCGGGAATGATGGGCGAGGGTGCCGGTGAAGACGAAGGTCAGGCCGGCGAAGCGGGTGTCGATCAGGGCCTTGCGCTGTTCTTTCATGTTGACGCCGACTTCGCGCAGATGATCGATGAGTTTGCGGTTGGCGGATTCGGAAAAGAATTCGCGGACGCCTTCGGCGACTTTGGGGCCGACTTCGCCGACTTCCATTAATTCTTCGGCGCTGGCGTCGGCGATTTTCTCCATCGAACCGAAATGGCCGGCGAGGAGTTGGGCGGTGCGTTCGCCGACGAAGGGCATGCCGATGGCGTAGACCAGGCGCGCGAGGCTGGCTTTTTTGCTGGCGGCGATTTCGTCGAGCAGATTTTGCGCGGATTTTTCGGCCAGGCGGTCGAGATTGGTGAGTGTTTCAAGATTCAGGCGGTAGAGGTCGGCGTAATCCTTGACCAGGTTCTTTTCGAGAAGCTGGATGACGATTTTGTCGCCGAGGCCGTCGATGTTCATAGCGTGGCGGCCGGCAAAATGCAGCAGCGATTCGCGGGTGCGCGCGGGGCAGGAGACGTTGACGCAGCGGTAGGCGGCTTCGCCTTCGACGTGATGGACGTGCATGCCACACACCGGACATTTGTCCGGCATTTCGAATTCTTTTTCTTCGGCGCCGTGCTTCACGACCTTCAGCACGTGCGGGATCACTTCGCCGGCGCGCTCGACCAGGACCGTATCGCCGGCGTGAATATTGAGGCGGCGCACTTCATCGAGATTGTGCAGCGTGGATTTCACCACGGTGACGCCGCCGATTTGCACCGGTTCAAAAACGGCGAAGGGAGTGAGTACGCCGGTGCGGCCAACGCTGATCATGATTTCACGCAGCAGTGTGGTTTCCTGGTGCGCTTGATATTTGTAGGCGATGGCCCAGCGCGGCGCTTTGGAGGTGTAGCCGAGTTCGTTCTGCAGGCCAATTTCATTGACTTTGACCACGATGCCGTCAATGTCGAAGCCGAGTTTTTCGCGTTTGGTGTCCCATTTGTTGATGTACTGCTCGACCTGGTCGAGGCCGTGGCGCAGTTCCCAGTCTTCGCTGACTTTGAAACGCATGGTGCCGAGAGCTTCGAGGACTTCGGAGTGGCGTTTCTTGGGGACGCGGCCGTTGACCAGCATGTAGTAGGCGAAAAAATCCAAGTTTCTATTTTTGGTGATGTGGGGATCGAGGACGCGGACCGAACCAGCGGCGGCGTTGCGCGGATTAGCGTAGCGCTTGGCGCCGATGGCGTCCTGCTGCTCGTTCATGGCGTCGAAGGCTTTGCGGGTCATGATCGCTTCGCCGCGAACCTCGAAGGAACTGGCGATGCCGGCTTTTTTCAGGAGTTTTTCATCGACCCAGAGCGGGACGGCGCGGATGGTGCGGACGTTCGCCGTTACGTCTTCACCGGTGGTGCCGTCGCCGCGGGTGACGGCGCGAACCAGCGCGCCATTTTCGTAGACCAGAGACATGCTGAGGCCGTCGAATTTGTGTTCGGTGACGTATTCGATTTTTTCGCGGCCGGTTAGTTCGCGGACGCGGCGATCGAAATTGGCAAGCTCTTCGAAGGAAAAAGCGTTGTCGAGGCTGCCCATGGGAGTTTTATGCGCGACGGTTTGGAAGCCGTCGCGGGGCGCGCCGCCGACGCGTTGAGTGGGCGAATCGGGGGTGATGAGTTTCGGATTTTCTTTTTCGAGCTGCTTGAGCTTGTTGAGGAGCTTGTCGAAGGTGGCGTCGGAAATTTCCGGATCGTCGGAAACGTAATACAGATATTCGTGGTGACGGATCTTTTCGCGCAAACGTCCGATTTCATTCGCTGCTTCAGCGTTCTTTGAACTGGTCTTTTTCGCGTTCTGGGCCATGAACACTCCGACGCAATGCTACCGGAATAAGAGCGGCGAGTATTATACAATGCGCGTTCGACCGCGCCCGATACTTGGAACCGGGTATATGGCTGAAAAAACTTTGGAGAAGCAACTGACTGGGGCAATGTCGCACGGAATCAAAAACGCGCTGCTGATTTACAACCCGACCAGCGGTGGGCGGAGGCACCGCCGTTTTCAGGAGATTGAAGAGGCGGTGCGCATCCTGAAAGACGCGGGGATTACCGTGGAGTTGGCGGCGACCACCGAAGGAGGGCACGCGCAGGAAATCGCGCGGCTGGCGGTGGTGCACGGACGCGAAATGGTGATCGCCTGCGGCGGCGACGGCACGATCAACGAAATTATCAATGGCCTGGCGGGAAGCCAGGTACCGATGGCGCTGTTGCCGGCGGGCACCGCAAATATTCTGGCGAAGGAACTCGGGATTCCCTGGGATATTCCGCGAGCCGCGCGATTGATTCCGGAGGGCATCGTCCGGCGCATCGCACTGGGAGTGGCGACTTTTGCGGGCGCGAACGGAAATGGCTACACCGAAGCGATGCCGGAGGGCGGACGTTATTTTTTGAGTTGCGGGGGCGCGGGACCGGACGGGGCGATCGTGAATGGCGTCGATGGCGCGCTGAAGAAAAAAGTCGGCGTGGCGGCGTACTGGCTGGAAGGCATGAAGCAATTGTTCAGCTACAATTTTCCGGAGATGCGGGTGCGTTCGAATGGCACGGATCATTTGGCGTCGATCATTGTGGTGGGGCGGACGGCGAATTACGGCGGCCCATTTAAAATTACGACGAACGCGACTTTGTTCGAGGATTCGTTCGAATTTCTGACGAATTCGACGCGCAGCCGGCTGCAATATCTCGCGTGCCTGCCAGCCCTGTGGCTGGGAAAAATTCGCGGGATGCAAGGAATCAAGATGTGGAAGGACACGGAAGTTCTGTGCGAATCAGCCGGAACGGATCCGGTGTTTGCGCAGGTGGACGGCGAGCCGGTGGGCCCGTTGCCGCTGAAATTCCGGATTGTGCCGGACGCGCTGTCGCTGGTGACGCCAGCGGCGCTGCACGTCGCTGCTTCGACGTAGCGGTTCCCTTTCCCGATGCAACTTGTGACCTATTTACTTCTGTCCTGCGTGCTGGGGCGGGCTGCGCGTAAGTTCCTGCCACGCTACGGATTGGTGATGCTGGTTACCGCGGGCGTCGCGGCGGAATTGGATTTCGTCAGCTATTTTGCCGGTCCGGCGTCATTTCTGAAATTCCATCGCACGGTTTTACATTCAGTGGTTGGGGCACTGGTGATGTGCTGCTGCATTGCGGGAATTTATTTCCTAATCGATCGGTCGAGGCGCGACAAAACGGCTGAGGCGAATTCCAGCGAATTCAGGATTTCGAGCGCGCTGGTGGTGTGCCTCGTTGGTGCGGCGGCGCATATTCTTCTGGATCTCGGCGATGGAATCGGCGTTCGACTCTTCTGGCCGTTTCGTCAAAGCTGGCAAGCATGGGATTTGCTGCCGCCTTTCGATTTTTGGATTTTGGTGGTGCTCGGCGCGGGACTGGCAATTCCCTACCTCGGGCGCCTGGTCAGCGAAGAAATTGGGGAACGCAAGCGTGGTGCGTTCGGGGTAACTGCGGCGCGCGTAGTGCTGGTGATGGTTGTGCTGTACGCCGGCGGGCGCATGATTTTACATTCGCGGGCGACGGAGCTGCTGCGATCGCGAGATTACCGTGGCGAGGCGCCGCAAAATGTCGGCGCGTTCGCGGCATCGTCGAACCCGTTTGCCTGGCGAGGACTCGTTTCAACTTCAGCGGCGATCTACGAATTGAACATTTCACTTTTGCCGGGGGCTGCGTTCGATCCGGAACAGGCGGTGCCGCACTACAAGCCGGAGGAATCGGCAGCGATCGCGGCGGCACAAAATACGGCGGACGGGAAATTGTTTTTGAACTACGCCCGGTTTCCGCTGGCGGCGATTGAGCCGCAAGACACGGGGCCGGAGGTTACGATTCGCGATTTGCGTTTTCCCGCCGGCGACAAATCGATCGAGAACACCGTGTTGGATACGCGAGTCGATAGTGACTCGAGGATCGCGGCGCAGCAACTGCGTTTCGCGAGCGTCGCTCGGGCGCGATAGTCGACGGCGTGATTCAAAACAGGTTGGTGCGGTAAGCGCCTCAGGATTTCGCGACCGGCTGGTGCATCAAGAAATGGATTATTACGTAGAGAACCACGACCGCCAGCAGCACGCCCAACCCGAAAGCAATGCCGTGCACTTTCAGAAACGCGAGCACGGAATCGCCGTAGCGAACCGCGAGAACTCCCTCCGCACCGTAACGCAATCCCCGGCCGAGGAGAATCGCGAGGACGAAGGTGCGCCAGGGAGCCTGGAAAACGCCTTCGGCGAGAATGAAGGGCTTGAACGGAATGGGCGGGGGAAGAACGGCGGGAAGAAAAGCGCTAAGGAAAGCGTTTTTCTCGACCCACTCCTTGATGGTTTCGGCTTTGCCGCGAGCGTGCTTATGAAAGAAAGCTTCGCCACCTTTTTTGGCGAGGCTGTAGAGCACGACGCAGCCGCACAGCGAGCCGAGCGCAGCCATAGTCGCGTAGTAGGGCATGCGCGCGGGGTTCGCAACGCAAAGCTGGATCAGCATCGCGTCCGGGAAAAATGGAAAGGAAAGGATGGACGAGTCGAAAAAGGTGACGACGAAGAGGCCGCCGCCGCCAAAGGCGAGAACCAGGCCCTGCAGCCACGCGAATATTTTTTTGCGGTCCACCGGCGAGAATAATTCTCCAGGAAAATCGAACGATTGTAACAGAGTTTGCGGGGCGGCTCGCGGGCGCGGCAAATTCGCGCGCGGCGGCAAAATTGCTGAATCGCGACAGGTCGGTTAGAATTTGTTCTGGAATTTTTTCGTCCGAAGATTCCCTCAACCATCCATGGCGCTCCTCGACAAATTGAATGAAGCCCAGCGCGAAGCTGTGCTCACCACGGAAGGGCCGCTACTGGTGCTGGCCGGCGCGGGCACGGGCAAAACGCGGGTTATCACCTACCGGGTGGCGCACCTGATTGAACTCGGGGTGCCGAGCTTCGCCATTCTGGCGGTTACGTTCACGAATAAAGCTGCTGGCGTGATGAAGGAGCGCATCAGCGAACTGCTGCGGGCCAGCGGGCGCGACGCGGCGGACGTGTGGGTGTCCACGTTTCATTCGTTCTGTGCGCGGCTGCTGCGGCGCGAGGCGAGCCATCTGGGGTTGCCGCGCGATTTCGCGATTTACGATGACGATGACCAGAACGCGGCGATCAAGCGGGCGCTGGCGGCGCTGGATTTGTCGGCCGAAGATTATCCGCCGCGCGCGGTGCGGGCGCAGATCAGCCACGCCAAGAATCACGGCATCACGCCAGACGACATGGCGGCGAACGCAGCGGAGATGCGCGACGAAGAGCGCAAGGACGTGGCGAAACTTTTTCGCGCGTATGCGGACATTCTGCGCAAGGCCGCGGCGCTGGACTTTGACGATCTGCTGTTGAAGGCGGTGGATTTGCTGCGCGACAGTCCGGAGGTTCGGGCGCGGTGGAATTCGCGATTTCACTACATCATGGTGGACGAATTTCAGGATACCAACCGCTCGCAGGAAGATTTGATCCGAATGCTGGGCGGGGAGCGGCGGAACATTTGTATCGTCGGCGATGAGGATCAGTCGATTTACTCCTGGCGCGGGGCGCGGGCGGGAAATTTGAAACGCTTTACCGAGGATTTTCCGGACGCCAAAGTGATTCGGCTGGAAGAAAATTACCGGTCGACGCAGATCATTCTGGATGCCGCGGCGGCGGTGGTGAAAAACAATTCGGGGCGCCTGGGGAAGACGCTGCAGGCGACGCTAGGCGAAGGCAACCGGCTGCGTTTTTACGAGGCGCCGGACGCGCCGGCGGAAGCGGAATACATTGGCGCGCAGATTTCGGCGCAGGTGCGGAACGATCCGGACGCACGGCTGGCGGTGCTCTACCGCACCGGGGCGCAGTCGCGTTCGTTCGAAGAAGTGTTGCGGCGGCTGAATATTCGCTACCGGGTGGTGGGCGGGTTCAGTTTTTATGAGCGCGCGGAAGTAAGAAACGCGCTGGCCTACGTGCGGCTGATATTTCATCCCGAGGACGATGTCGCGCTGCTGCGGGTGCTGAATGTGCCGCCGCGCGGAATTGGCGCGGTGACGGTGGCGGCGCTGGAGGCGCGGGCGCGGGAAAATTCGCAATCGTTGTGGGAAGTGATTCGGTCGAGCGAATTTCTGACTGGGAAGAAATTCAGCGGGGCGCTGCGGTCGTTTGCGAAATTGATCGAAGAGTTGCAAAGGGAATGTGTAGNGCTGGCGCCGGCACAGTTGATCGAACGCGTGCTAGCGCGGACCGGGTATCTCGACTGGGTCGAGCAGCAAGACAATCTGGAACACACTTCGCGCGGGGAGAACCTGCGCGAACTGGCCAATGCGATGGCGGAAGCGACGGAGCAGGGCCAAACACTCGAGGACGTGCTGGACGCGGCGGCGCTGGCCAGCGATTCGGATCAGTACGACGACACGATTCCGGTTTCGTTGATGACTTTGCATAGCGCGAAGGGCTTGGAGTTTGATTCGGTATTTTTGGCGGGGCTGGAAGAAGGCGTGTTACCACACAGCCGTTCATTGAACAGCGGGAATGCTGAGGTGGAAGAAGAGCGGCGATTGTTTTACGTGGGGATGACGCGGGCGAAACAGGTGCTGGTGCTTTCGCGGGCGGTGTACCGGCGCAGCTACGGAGAAGAACGGTTGCGGGCTTCCCTGCCGTCGCGATTTTTGGCGGAAATTCCGGGGGATTTTATTGAGGCGGCTTTGGGATCCCAGGCCGAGCCGGGCGAATCGCGAAGGTATGAGCCGGATCCGGATTATGTGGCGAGTTATTCGTACCGGCAGAAAACGCGGACGCCTTACGGGTCTGGCGGCGGGTACGGGCGGGCGGTAAAGCCGGTGACGCGCGGATCGTCGAAGGATCCTTTGATTGGGACGCGGGTGCGACATTCGAAATATGGAGTCGGGACGATTATTGGGGTGGAAGGCGAGGGGGAGGAACGGAAGCTGACGGTTAGTTTTCAGGATTATGGAGCGAAGAAATTGATTGAGAGGTATGCGAATTTGCAGTTGGCTTGAGGGGACGGCCAAAGATTTACCACAGAGGGCACCGAGAAAAGATTAAGGAAGGCGGGAGAAGTTGATTGGTAGGACATCGTTTGGCGCTCGGTCGTACGATTCCCCGGGTGATGCTTCGCTGTTTAACCTAGCTGCAAATACAAGTTCAGGAATGTGCTCTGGGTGGTGCGGCTGGTATGATGTTGCGCAGAAGCGTTGCAGCATGTAGATTCTTCTGGCTTTCTACCGGAAGGTGATGATTGGGCGCACAGCTTTTCCGCACCAAGAATATCGATCGGTTGATTTCTGATTCGGAAAACCCAGATAAGCAGCTCAAGAAATCGTTGGGCTGGCTGAGCCTGACGTCGCTGGGAATTGGCGCGGTGATTGGTTCGGGGATTTTCACGATCATCGGCACGGCCATCGCCGGACAAAAGCTGCAATTCAGTTCGGTGCTCAATGCGCCGCTGCTCGAATACCTGATTTACCATTCCGCATCTTTTGGACGGCCGGGGGCTGGACCGGCCATTGCGCTGTCGTTCGTGCTGGTGGGATTTGTGTGCGCGTTCGCGGCGCTGTGCTACGCCGAACTCGCCGCGATGATTCCGATCGCGGGAAGCGCTTACACCTATACGTACGCGACGATGGGCGAATTGATCGCGTGGATCATCGGCTGGGATTTGATTCTGGAGTATGCGGTTTCGAACATGGCGGTCAGCGTGGGATTTTCCGCGCATATCGTAAATCTGCTGGACTGGTTCGGCGTGCATCCGGATTTGCGCTGGATTTCGCCGGCGTATTTGCCGTCGGGGCTGGCGGATTTGCAGGGCAACATGCTTTACGCTCCCGGCTGGCATTTTGGGTTTAACTGGCCGGCGTTCATCATCGTGATGCTGCTGACGATTTTGCTGGTGCGCGGGATTCGGGAATCGGCGAACGCGAACAGTATCATGGTGGCGCTGAAAATCATGGCGATCATGGTGTTTGTGATTTTCACTTCGCACATGATTCACCCGTCGAACTGGCAGCCTTTTGCGCCGAACGGCTGGCCCGGAATTCTGACTGGCGGGTCGATTATATTTTTTACGTATATCGGGTTCGATTCGGTTTCGACCGCGGCGGAGGAATGTAAGGACGCGAAACGCGATGTGCCGATCGGGATCATTGCGACGCTGGTGGTTTGCACCATCCTTTATATCGGCGTCGTGGTGGTGCTGACCGGGCTGGTGCCCTGGCAATCGCTGATGGACGACGCGGCGCCGGTGGTAAACACGCTGAAGCGGCTGGGCATGGGGAATATTCAGTTGATCGTGCTGATCGGCGCGCTGCTGGGAATGATTTCTTCGCTGCTGGTTTTTCAACTGGGGCAGGCGCGGGTCTGGTTCGCCATGTCGCGCGACGGGTTGCTGCCGCGTATTTTTGGCCGGGTGCATCCACGGTATCGCACGCCGGATTTTTCGACGATCGTCGCGGGATTTCTGGTGGGGATACCGGCGGGGTTGCTGGACATCGGGACGCTCGCGGACCTTTCCAATATCGGGACGCTGTTTGCGTTCGCGCTGGTGGCCGGCGGCGTGTTGATTCTGCGCTACAAACAGCCGGACCGGCCGCGCGCATTCCGTGCTCCCGGTGGTATTCTGGCTCCGGTGATTACGATTCTGGCGTGTTTGTTGCTGATGGCCGGATTACCGATCACCAACTGGATCCGATTTTTCGTCTGGCTGCTGATTGGGCTTTGTTTTTATTACGGGTACGGGCGCAAGCACAGCCAGCTTTCCGATGCGAATATCGCAGCGGATCAGGCCAAGCAGATAACGGGGCGTAAGGTTTAAGGAGATTCTGTTTCCTGATGCGTCGAACGGCACAGGGCGCGCTCGCGGTTTCGGTGGGAATCCTGGTGCTCAGCCTGGCCAGTTCGTACGGCTGGGGTGACAACGCGGATCGGCTGGTGACGAACAAAGCGGTCGACACGCTGCCGGACGAGATGCTGCCCTTCTTCCAGGCGAACCGGCAATTTCTGGTCCAGCATGTGACCCAGGACGATCCCAGCGCGAAGGCTGCCGCCGAACACCGCACCGATTTTATTCGGCTGGATCATTACGGACCCTTCCCCTTCGCTACGTTGCCGCGTGACTACAACGCCGCGCTGGCGAAGTACAACCGGCGGAATCTGGAGTTGTACGGGTTGCTGCCGTGGGAAATTGGGTTCTACAGCAAAAAACTGACGGATGCGTTTCGCGATCACAATTGGACCGAAGCTAAGGTCACGGCGGCGATTCTGGCGCATTACGTGAACGCGGCGCACGATCCATTCAATACGACGCTCAATTACGACGGAAAACTTTCGCTGCAGGGCGGCGCGAATGAACGATTCGCGACCGGGTTGGTCGATCGCTACCAGCTTTTCTTTTTCGTGAAGGCCGATGAAGCAGTTTACATTCACGATCCTACCGACCACGCTTTCGATACTTGCCTGACCGCGCATTCGTGGCTGGAAAATGTTTTACTGGCGGACCGGCGGGCGCATGATTCCACCGGGGGGTACAAAGAAGATTATTACGATCGCTTCTACTCGTTGGCGGGCGCGGTTTTGGTGCGCCAGCTTTCCGATGCTGCGACCGATGTCGGATCGTACTGGATGACTTCCTGGATTAATGCAGGCCGGCCCCAACTTCCCTCGCAGTGAGTTGAGATGAGCGAGATTACGCCGAAAACTCGAACGCCCACGGTGGTGGACGCGCTGCCGAAGGCCGAACTGCATGTGCATCTGGAAGGTTCCATACGTCCGGCCACGGCGGTGGAACTGGCGGCGCGGCATGGGGTCGCGCTGAAGATTGAAGAGGTAATGGCGCGGTACAACTATTCGAACTTCAATGGTTTCCTGGACACGTTCAAGTGGGTTACTTCATTTTTGCGCACGCCGGATGATTACGCGCTGATCACCAAACAGCTGGCCGAAGAATTGATTCGGCAGAATGTGGTGTACGCGGAGGTCACGATTTCGGCGGGAGTGATTCTGCGCCGGATGCAGAATCTGGAAGCGACGCTGACGGCGATTCGCGACACGGCGCAGAGCGTGCCGTTCAGCCGCTTGCGGCTGGTGTGGATTCTGGATGCGACGCGGCAGTTTGGGCCGGAACCCGCGATGGAAGTGGCGCGCTGGGCGGCGAAACTTCACCGGCTGGGAGTGGTGGCGTTCGGCATGGGCGGAGATGAGCTGGCCTATCCCACGGTGAATTTTCGGCCGGCATTCGACCATGCGCGGAGCGAAAACCTGCGCGTGGTGTGCCACGCGGGCGAGGTCGGCGGTGTGGATTCGATCCGCGAAGCGATCGACCTGCTGGGAGCGCAGCGCATCGGGCATGGCATAGCCGCGATACTCGATCCGGCGTTTGTGGAATCGCTGGCCCGGCGACGAATCGTGCTGGAGAATTGTCCGACGAGCAATATGTGTACTGGCGCTTTGGCGCGGCAACTGCAGAAAAGCGACGCGACTTTGGCGGATCATCCGCTGCCGGAATTTATCAAGAAGGGCGTGGTGGTGACGCTTTCGACGGATGATGCCGGCCTGTTCCATACGGATTTGCTGACGGAATATTCCAAGGCGGCGTCGTTGGGACTGACTGACGCGCAACTGATGCATCTGGCGGAGCAGAGTTTTCACGCGGCATTTTTGTCTCCCGAAGACAAACGTAAATTGCTGGTCGATTTTCATGCCGCCGCAAAATCCGCGGGGCTGATATAATTCCGCGGATGAAAGCACACGTCTGGGTGATGTTGAAAACCACGGTACTCGATCCGCAGGGCCAAACGATTCAACGCGCGTTGTCTTCGCTGGGGCATGCCAGTGTGAAAGAAGTGCGCCAGGGTAAATTTTTTGTGTTGTCGCTCGAGGGACTAAACCGCGAGCAGGCCAAGGCAGAAGTGGAGCGCATCGCTAAGGATGTGCTGACGAACCCGGTGATTGAGGAATTTCGGTTGGAAATTCTGGATTGACCCGCGCTTTACTGTCTTTTCCGCACCTGGTTGCGGCCGCTGCGTTGCCCCGTTCCCCCTATGTGCTAACCTTATTCGCGCCAAACAGTCACTTTTTCTAATTGCCGTTGCGACTTTCAGGAGCAAAAACGCGTGTGCGGAATTGTGGGTTACATCGGCAGCAAGCCCGTCGTGCCGCTGATACTCGACGGACTTAAGCGGCTGGAATATCGCGGGTACGATTCCGCGGGGATTGCGGTGGTGGACCGCAATGGCAAGCTGCAGGTCCGGCGGGCGTCGGGCAAACTCCGCAATCTGGAAGAATCGATTCGCGCGACTCCGCTCGAAGGAGTTTACGGGATCGGCCACACGCGCTGGGCCACGCACGGACGGCCTACCGAGGAAAACGCGCACCCACATCGCGACTGCAGCGGCGAAATCGTGGTGGTGCACAACGGGATCATCGAGAATTATCTGGAGTTGAAGCACCAGCTGATCGCCGAGGGGCATACGTTCGTCACTGAAACTGACACGGAAATCATCGCGCACCTGATTGAAAAGTTTTCTGAGGCGAAAGGCACGACGCTCGAAGAGGCCGTGCTGAAGACGGTGAAGGTGATGACCGGCGCGTACGCGCTGGTCACGCTCTCGACGCGGGATCCGCAGAAGATTGTGGCGGCGCGGCTGGGACCGCCCATTGTGGTAGGCCTCGGCGAAAACGAATATTTCGTGGCCAGCGACATCCCCGCGATTCTGCAGCACACCCGCGAAGTGTTTTTCCTGGGTGACGGCGAGCTGGCAGTGGTGACGCAGCAAGGCGTGCAGCTGATGGATTTCGAGCGCCGAGGCATTACCCGCAAGCCCCAGCACATTACCTGGGACCCGATCATGGCGGAAAAGGGCGGGTACAAACATTTCATGCAGAAGGAGATTTTCGAGCAGCCGCGCGCGGTACGGGACACGCTGCTGGGCCGAATTTCACAGGAAACCGGGAAAGTGTTCCTGGATGAAATGCAGATTAGCGAGCAGGAATTCAAGAATTTCGAAGCGGTGAAGATCATTGCTTGCGGAACCAGCTGGCATTCGGCGCTGGCCGGGAAATTCATGATCGAAAAGCTGGCGCAGATCCCGGTGGAAGTGGATTACGGCAGCGAATTTCGGTATCGCGACCCGATCGTGGCCAAAAATACGCTGGTAATCGCCATCAGCCAGTCGGGTGAAACGGCGGATACGCTGGCGGCGCAGCGCGAAGCGCGGCAGAAGGGCGCAAAGATTCTGGGCATCTGCAACGTGGTGGGATCGATGCTGACCCGCGAAGCCAACGGGACAATTTATACGCACGCCGGGCCGGAGATTGGCGTGGCGTCGACGAAGGCGTTCACCGGGCAATTGACCGCGTTGATTTTGACCGCTCTTTATTTGGGACAGGTGCGCGGAAAGCTGGCGCCCGAAGCGGGCAAGTCGCTGATGCAGGAATTGACGCGGCTGCCGAGCAAGATCGAGACGATTCTGCAACACGACGCCAAGCTGGAAGAACTGGCACGAACTTTATTCCGTCACACCGACTTTTTGTACCTAGGGCGCGGGATCCACTACCCGATGGCGCTGGAAGGCGCTTTGAAGCTGAAGGAAATTTCGTATATTCATGCGGAAGGATACCCCGCGGGCGAAATGAAACACGGGCCGAACGCGTTGATCGACGAAAATCTGCCGGTGGTGGTGATTGCGACGCGCGACGAGTCGGACCCGGCGTCGATGACGCGCTATGAGAAGACGATTTCCAATATGCAGGAAGTGAAGGCGCGCGACGGGATCGTGGTCGCGATCGTCACCGAAGGTGACACGCAGGCCCGCGAAATCGCGAATTACATGGTGGAAATTCCGGGGGCGCCGGAGTTGCTGGCGCCGATTCTGGAAATTGTGCCGCTGCAGATGCTGGCGTATCACATCGCGGTGCGTCGCGGGTGCGACGTGGACCAACCGCGCAACCTGGCGAAATCGGTTACGGTTGAATAAGAACTGTTCTGCCGACCCGCCTTCCATTTAGAATATCGCACATGATACTGAACCAATTGTTGAACAGGTCTCTGCCTGTATTGACGGCTTGGCTGCTTTTTGCCACCGGCGTTCAGCCTTCCACGACCTACAACCTGGCGGCAATCCATTTCACCGGCCTGCACCGGTACACGCCTGAGCAGGGCATCGCCGCATCAGGACTGCACATCGGCGATTCCACTACGCTCGGCGATCTGCAAGCCGCGGCGGAGCGGCTGTCCAAGACTGGCGCGTTCGATTCGGTTTCGTTCCAGTATTCCAGCCGCGGAAACGATTTGACGGCGCAATTTGGCTTCACCGAAACAAAGGATGTTCTGCCCTGCATTTTCGACAATTTTGTCTGGTTCACCGATGCGGAAATCGATCGGATGCTTCGGCAACGGGTGACGTTCTATACCGGCGAGGCTCCGGTGAGAGGCGATACCGTTGAACAGATCCGCGGTGCGCTTCAGGATTTGCTGCACACCAACGGAATCGGCGGCGAAGTGAGTGAAATCCCCTACGGCGGCTTGGGAAGCGTCAACGCTTTGTTGTTTCACGTTGACGGAATTTCGCAGCCGATTAAGAGCATCGCATTTTCGGGAGAGCTCGCGGTAACGGACAAGCAACTGAGCGACGCGTCAATCACGCTGAGGAGTCAGAATTTCTCGGTGACGAACGTGGCGTCATACACCTCATCGGCACTCCTTCCGCTGTATTACCAGCGCGGCTATCTGCGTTCCAAGTTTGGACGCGTGGAAGCAAAGCTGGTCGATGCGAATTCAAAAGGTCCGACCAGCGAAGTATCCATCACACTGCCGGTGGCCGAAGGCAATCAGTATTTGTGGAACGGAGCGTCCTGGGCGGGAAATCAAGTTCTATCCGCCAGCGAATTGGGGAAGCTTTTAGGGATGAACCAGCAAGAGGTCGCCAATCAGGAAAAAATCGACGCCGGTTTTAACAGCGCGAGGAAAGCGTACGAATCACAAGGATATATTGATGTTCGCGTTTCCCCGATCAGGGACCTGGACGATACCGCAAAATTGGTGAGCTACACCGTGCAAGTAGCCGAAGGCAGCCAATATCACATGGGACAGGTCTATTTTGACGGCTTGCCGCAGGGTGTGGCCGCGGCGTTGCTGAAAAAATGGAAACTAAAACCTGGGGATGTCTTCGACGCGTCCTATCCGGACGACTTTTTGAAAAACACCGTGGACCAGGAATTAGCGCAAGCAGGAAGCACTCCACGCCGTATCGGGATGAAGCGTGAAACCGATGCGACTGCTTTGATTGTGAACCTGCGCATCCAATATCACTGACCAGAGCTACCCGGCGGGTTGGTGAACAAATGAAGTTTCGATCTGCGATTCCGCTTTATCGCCTGCTGATTTAGAATCGAATGATGAGTCGAAAGGTTTTACAGCCACAACCTGAGCGAGCGCAGTGGCAACGAAGAATTTGTGGCGCGCTTCTTATCGCGTCGTTTTTCGCGGTGGCCATTTTTTCGGCACGCGCCGCCACACCGCAAGCCGGAAACTCACGCCTCGAAGCTATTGAGGTGACGGGATCGACGCGTTTCACGTCGAAAGAGATCATCGGGGCGCTCGGTTTGCGGACTGGAACTGCGATCAGTCGCGAAGGCTTGCAGCAAATCGCCGACCAACTGTCGGCGCTGGGTACGTTTGCGACCGTCAACTACCATTTCAATACCGTCGCCACCGGAGTGCGCGTGACGTATGAGGTGACGGACGCGATCATGCTGCCGGTTGCGTTCGATAATTTTCCATGGTTCACGGATCAGGAACTGGCCAACGCGCTGAAGAGCTCCGGGATTCTTTTTAACGGCTCGGCGCCGGCTACGGGGGCGTTGGCGGACGCCATGGATGCGGCGCTTTCGAAATTTCTGGACGGGCACGGAATTCACGCACAGGTAACGCACCGGACGATTCCGCTGGCGGACCAGGACGCGCAGGTGGAGCAATTTCACGTGGAAGACGCCGCGTTTTTGGTGCAGTCCGTGGAATTTTCCGACCCGCTGGCCAAAACGGATCCGCACATCCAGGACCGGCTGGGCGATATCGTCGGGCAGCCCTATTCGCGAAGCAAGATCGAGCTATTCGAATTCGAGCAGCTGCGTCCGATTTATCTGGCGCACGCGTACCTGGGCGTGAAGTTCGATGCTCCGGTGGCGAAGTTCCCCACGCCGCCGTCGAATCTACTCTCCGGTTCGGTGGTGGTGATGGCCGGGATCGAACCCGGGCCCGCATATCAATGGGGCGGCATTGAGTGGAGCGGCAACGCGGCGATTTCGAATTCGGATCTCGATGGCGTGGTGCAAGTGCAGCCCGGCAGTTTGGCGGATGGCAACCAGGTAGAAGGGATCTGGAAACGGGTAATCGAAAAATACGAAGAGGCTGGATTTCTTAGTGTGGACATCAGCCAAACGCCGCACTTCGACGACAAGAATTCGAAAGTTTCGTATGCCGTGAAAATCACCGAAGGTCCGCAATACCACATGAGGAATCTGGTGCTGACCGGTCTGTCGGTGGAGGGTGAGCGGCGGGTGCGCACGGCATTCCCGATTCCGGAGAACGCGTTGTTCGACAAGACCGCGTATCAAATTTTTATCGACAAAGGGATGAAGGCGGCGTTTAACGGATTGCCGGTGCATTACTCGAAGATCGGCAACTTTTTGCAGCTCGATATCCCGAATGCGAAAGTAGATGTTTTACTGGATTTTCAGTAGTTGGGATTCGGCTATACTCGCTGACGAAATGTCCATCGAACAATTTCCGATCATGGCGAAGGGTGGGGCTGCTGCGGCTCCGGATCGCGCGCTGGATAGCGCCGCGGCGCTGGGCAAACAACGCTCGCTTTTCGCGAGCCTGAGCGCGCTGCCTGCGGTGCTGGTGGCGCTTTCGGGTGGGGCGGATTCGGCGTATCTGGCGTGGGCGGCGCAGCAGGCGCTGGGCGAGCGCGCCGTCTCCATCACGGCGCTTTCGGCCAGTTTTTCGCGACACGACCGGGAGCAGGTGGAAAACTTTATTTCCGCGACAGCGGTGCGCCACGAATTCATCGAGACCAGCGAGTTCGATAATCCTCGGTACGTCGCGAACAATGCCGACCGGTGTTACCACTGCAAGGACGAACTTTTCGCGCAGATGGATGCGCTGGCTCGAACGCGCGGCGTGCCGGCGATCGCGTATGGGATCAACGCCGACGACACGCGCGATTTTCGCCCGGGCCACCGGGCCGCGAGAGAACATCATGTGCTGGCGCCGCTGCTCGATGCGCAACTGCACAAGGATGAAATACGGTTTTTGTCCCAGCAGGCTGGGTTGGCCACCTGGGATCGTCCGGCATCAGCCTGTCTGTCGTCACGCGTGCCGTACGGCACCGCCGTCACGGCTGAACTGATGGATAAAATCGATCGCGCTGAAGCCGCATTGCGCGCGCTGGATTTCCGGCAGTTCCGGGTTCGCGCGTTTGGAGAAATGGCGCGCGTCGAATTGGCGCAGGATGAAATGGCACGCGGCTTCGAGCCGGCGATGACGGCGGCTATTGCCGAGGGCGTGAAGCGGGCTGGGTTCGATACGGTAACGCTAGACCCCGAAGGCTACCGGCAAGGTTCGCTCAATTCGCTGCTGAAAAAACACTAAGCACCGAACTCCTTGACGGAACTTCGTTACGGAAAGTCGTTACGGAACTTCGTTAGGTAACTTCGTCAGGTAACTGGGCTACGTGACTTCGTCATGGAACTTCGGGTTGCGTTGCCTCGTATATCTCTGATAGGAAGGGTTGCCGAGACGCCCGACACTCGCACAGGGACGCCAAACAAAATGATGCCATCGCGAAATCGCCTGGGAGCCGTTGCAGTTTTACTCGCCGCCCTGATCGCGGCGGGATGCCGTTCGCAGCCGACCGCGGAGGGGAGTTTCGACAAAACCTTCGAGGTGACGGGTCCGGTGCGGATCGAACTGACCAATGGCAGCGGGGATTCGCGAGTTACCGCTGGGCCGGCGGGAGAAGTTCGCATCCATGGCGAGATTCAGGTGCGGGCGTGGTCGGACAAAAGTGGACAGCGGCGTGTGGACGAGATGCAAGCGAATCCCCCGGTGAGCCAGGACGGCAGCCTGGTGCGGATTGGCGGGGCGGGTTCGGCTACGAAGGATGCGTCGATCGATTACACCATCACGGTGCCGGCTGACGCGGAAATTCGGGCGGTGACCGGGTCGGGCGATTTGGAAATTATCGGGCTGAAGGGTCCGGCGAATTTTGTCGCGGGCTCGGGCGACATTAAGGCTTCGAAAATTACCGGCGACGTACAGATTACGGCCGGCAGCGGATCGATCGAGCTCAGCGAGGTGGGCGGGCAGGTGCAGGCGACGGCAGGCTCGGGCGACATCACGCTCGATAAAATTCATGACGACATCCGGCTGCAGACCGGGTCGGGGTCGATTGAGATTACCGATCCGGGCGGCAAGCTGGAAGCGAGCACGGGCAGCGGGGACGTGACGATCCGCGGAGCGTCCGAGGATATTCGCATTCGCACTTCGTCGGGCGATGTGACGGTGGACGGTAATCCCGGCGCGAATAATTACTGGGATTTTCATACCGTGTCCGGCGACGTGGCGCTGCAGGTTCCGACCGAGGCGAGTTTCCGGCTGTTTGCGCGATCGAGCTCGGGGGATATCGAAGCGTCGATTCCGGTGACGATGGAAGGCACGTCGGGGAAACACGAATTTCAGGCGCGGATCGGCGATGGAAAGGCGCGGGTTGAGGTCACTTCGTCGTCGGGCGAAATCTCCCTCAAGTAGTAATTGATGCTAAAATCGGCGGCTGAATGCGTTTGATCCCGCTCGCACTCGCTGCCGTGCTGGTCATAGCTTGGACTCCAGCGGCGTTGGCCCAGAACGCTGCGCCGGATCAGACCCCGCAAAAAAATCCCTCCGATTCGATTTCCAAAAAAGACGCAGATCCCGAACTGGCCCTGCAGAAAGCACTGGCGGACGCGGGAAATGATCGTGCGGCGGTGGTGCGCAATCTGAAAGCCTATTTGCAGAAATTTCCGGACAGTCCGAGAAAAGCGGCGGTGTATCGCGCGATTGTGGAGTCCTGCGAGCAGTTGCAGGATAACGCCTGCTCGCTGGAGTATGCCGAGCGGTTTGTTGCGCTGCATCCGGACGATTCGGAAATGATGATGCTGGCGGTGGGAATTCTGCAGGAGCAGGGCGACGACTCCAGCCTGGAGCGCGCCTCGGGGTACGTGAGCCGGGTGCTGGACCGAGTCGAGAAGTCTTCGGTGGCGGAGAAGCCGGCGCGGGTTTCGACCGAGGATTGGCAGCAGCATCACGATCAGCTGGTTGCGGCGCTGTACAGCCTGCGCGGGCAGATCGAGAAATCGCAGAAGAGTTACGAGGCAGCCGAGAAGGATTTGCAGAAAAGCTATGCGGTGAAACCGAATGGCACGGCCGCGGAACAGCTCGGCGAGATTGCCGAACTGCGTCACGACCAGAACAAAGCGATCAACGAGTACTTGATCGCGTTCGTGCTGCCGGATGATGGGGCGTCGGGAAAAGTGGATCGTCGCGACGTGCGCAAGAAGCTGGGCAACCTGTGGCGGCAGGCGCACGGCGGGAGCGAGCAGGGGCTGGGGGAAGCGGTGCTGGCGATGTACGACCGGGTGGGTTCGCCGGGGCCGAGACCTGGAGCGGAAACGCGCAACCCGAACGCGAAAGATACTTTTGATTTTGTGTTGCGCAAGATCGATGGAAGCGCGATTCCGCTTTCGGCTGAAAAAGGAAAGACGCTGGTGCTGAGTTTCTGGGCGACGTGGTGCGGGCCTTGCCGCGAATTGGAGCCCGAGTTCGCGCAGGTGGCTAAGAATTATGCCGGGAATCCGCAGATTGATTTTTACGCGGTGAACACCGATGAGGACGAAGCGGCGGTTGCTCCGTTTTTAGCGCATGAAAAGTGGAGCGTTCCTATCGTTTATGCCGACGGTCTGGACATATTTATGAAGGTGGATTCGTTGCCGACGGTGGTGATTGTCGATCGCGCGGGCAAAATTTCGTACCGGGCCGATGGGTTTATGCCTGACGGCTTTTCAGAGGCGCTGACTTCGGCGATCCAGGCGACCATGGCTCCTGGGAAACCTTAGCCGGCGCCTGCGGCGGAATTTTACAATCGGCCCGGAGAGAGTTCGCCCGAGATGTGTTAGGCTCTGGTGATGCGCCGGGTAAAAGCCATTCTGGTGATTGTCGCGCTGCTGAGCGCGCCGCTGGCGGTGCTGGCGCAGACCTCGAGCGAAGACATGCCGTCGTGCGGAGGGATGTGCTGCCTGCCGCATCACGGAGCGCACAACCCCGTTGCGCATCACGCACCCGCACAGAATCATGAAAAATCGAGTTCGACTTGCGAGCACGGTTCGAACGCACCGATGCTACATTGTTCATTCAACTGCGGTGACACCCACGCCGTGCACTTTTTTGTAGCTCCGCTGGCACCGACCAAAGCTTCGAATCTCGCATTCATCGAGAGACTCGATCGGCCGACGGCGGCCAAGTTTCATTCGGAATTAACGGCCATTGTTCCTGGTTTTCTCGCAGCACCCTTCCAGCCTCCCCGCGCCTAGCTTCGTCCCTTAGCACAAAGCCAAAACAATTTAAGGACGGAGGTTGGTATGCCCAGGTACGCGTTGTGTGTTATAGCGAGCGTGTTTCTGTTCTGGGGCTCACTGCTACACGCCACGATTTTTGGAAAGATTCAAGGCATCGTGCACGATCCGCAACATCGGCCGATCGCCGGAGCCACAGTTGTTTTGAAGGCGACGACCTCGGCGTTTACGCAGAGCACGCAAACCGACGCGGATGGCCAATTCACCTTTACGGCCATAACCGTTGGCGACTACAGCGTGAGCGTGACGCAGGCCGGATTCGGGTCCTCGCAGCAAAAGGTCACGGTGGATTCCAACACCTCGCCGATATTGCATTTTCAGCTGCAATTGGCAGCGGTCAATCAATCGGCCACCGTTTCCGCGACACCGGAAGCGACGGACATGGATTCCGTGACGCCGACCACGCTGATCGATCGCGCGGACATCGCGCAAACGCCGGGGGCGGACCGCTCCAACAGCCTGCAGATGATTACGGACTACGTTCCAGGTTCGTACTACACCCACGACCAGCTGCATATTCGCGGCGGGCATCAGGTGAGCTGGCTGATCGACGGGGTGCCGATTCCGAACACGAACATTGCGAGCAATCTAGGGCCGCAAATCGACCCGAAGGACATCGATTATCTGGAGGTGCAGCGCGGCAGCTACGATGCGAGCCTGGGCGACCGGACGTATGGCGAATTCAACGTGGTGCCGCGGTCTGGCTTTGAGCGCAACAACGAGGCCGAACTGGTGACCACTTTTGGAAACTGGTTTCAGACCAATGATCAGCTGAATTTCGGCGGACACACGGAAAAATTTGCGTACTACGCCAGCATCAACGGCAACCGCAGCAACCTGGGACTGCAAACCCCGGCTGGCCAGGTGGTTCACGACGCGGAGAACGGTTTCGGCGGGTTTGGAACGCTGCTGTATAACGTGGACGCGAAAAACCAACTGCGGTTGGTCTGGCAAGCGCGTCAGGACTATTACCAAATTCCTTACGATCCGAATCCCAATTCATTTTTGAATTCGCAGTTTAACAGCAGCGGGCTGCGCGATGGCCAGCACGAGAACGATGCATTCGTGGCGTTCTCATGGGTGCGGACGCTCAATTCGAACATGTTGCTCACCGTCTCACCGTTCTTTCACCACAATACGGCGAATTATGGGAGCGACCCGAACGACACACCGCAGGCGGCGATCGACAACCGGACCTCCGATTATGCCGGCGGCCAAGTCACTTACAGCGTGACCTACGCGCGGAACAATATTCAGGCTGGACTATATGGGTTCAAGCAGTACGACACCGAGTTTTTCAACCTGATCGACAACGGGCTGCCGCCGACAAATCCGACCATCACGGATCGCGAATCCCCTTCCGGTGGGCAGTTTGCGGTCTTCATCGACGATCGTTTCAATGTGACTTCCTGGCTTACGCTCATCGCTGGAATACGTCCCACGCATTTCTCGGGTGCGACCTTTGCCGATCCGGCGCTGAAACAAGTGGTCGAGGATACGATCAACCCGCGATTCGGCGTGTCCGCGCGGGTTCCTCACACCCAGGTCGTTTTTCGTGCGTTCTACGGCCACTATTACCAGGCACCGCCACTGAATTCCCTGACCGGTCCGCTGCTGACCGCGATTCAAAATGGCGATCAATTGTCATTCATGCCGCTGCACGGCGAACGCGACGAGGAGCACCAGTTTGGCGTGACGATCCCCTTCCGGGGTTGGACGCTGGATGCCGACAATTTTCAGACTCGGGCGAATAATTTCTTTGACCATAACAATATTGGCGATTCGAATATTTTTATTCCGGTGACGATCGACGGTGCTTTGATTCGAGGTTGGGAGTTGACCCTGGCGTCACCGCGAATTTGGAATCGCGGTCAATTTCATCTGGCCTACTCGAATCAGGTGGCGAACGCACGGGGCGCAATCACCGGCGGCCTGATTTGCTTTCCGCCGACCGACCCCAGTTGCCAGCCGCCGCCCGGCTACACGCCACTCGACCACGACCAGCGCAACACGCTGAATGTGGGCTTCAATGCTACCCTGCCGTGGCAATCCTTCGCTTCGACCAATGTGTATTATGGCTCCGGCTTCACGAACGGCATGCCTAGCCCGGAATTCCCGGGCAAGTACTTGTCACAACACACGACGTTCGATGCGTCGGTAGGTAAACATTTTGGCGAGCGATTCACCGCGTCGTTAACCGCGTTGAATGTGGCGAACCGACATTTGTTGATCGACAACAGCCTGACCTTCGGCGGGTTTCACTACAATGATCCGCGCGAAATTTATGCGGAGATTCGTTGGCGGTTTCACTACTGAGGGCTGATGACGGATACTCGGTTGGACTGAGGAGATGACTCG